>ERZ772882.76-NODE-76-length-126925-cov-8.376433_pt1 | contig 126925 bp, 108 predicted proteins | sample MGYA00580576_ERZ772882 | MGnify/ENA primary metagenome ERZ772882 (study PRJEB29015, sample SAMEA2737658) | human gut metagenome | biome: human gut; feature: human-associated habitat; material: faeces | place: China | collected 2012 ... | reverse complement strand
AGTCTACAAGAAATACTTCTGCGAACCCTTCCCCGCCCGTTCCTGCGTGGCCATCAAGAGCCTGCCTCTGGGCGCCCAGGTGGAAGTGGAAGCCATCGCCGCCCTCTAAGCCTGTCCGGGAGGGGCGTCCTGCAAAGGGATGCCCCTCCTTTTTCCATCCGGCTCCCTGCGTTCCCCCGGCCGGCTTCCTGCCGCCTGTCCCGGAGCCGCGCCTTCCTCCGCTCCCTGCCTATGCTCAAGATCGTCACGACCATCCTTTGCGTCTACATGCTGGTCCGCTGCGTGCTGCCCCTGCGCTGCAAGCGGCCGCTCAAGATACTGCTGGCCCTGCTGGTGCTGCTGGTGGGCTTCCGCCTGCACATTTTTTCCCTGCTCTACACCACCTTCAATCCCGAGCTGCCGCGCTGGGTACTGGTCAGCACGGGCGGGCCGCATGTGCTTTTCTTTCTGCTGGCCCTGCTCTCGCTGCTTCGGGACGGCGTCTGCCTCATCTGGTGGCTGGCGCGCCGCCTGCGTCCGGGCCTTCCGGCCCTGCCCGGCAGCAACCGGCAGATGGCCGCCCTGCTGCTGGTGGCCCTGGTGATGACCGTCATGGCCGTGCCCGCGGCACTGCGTGTCCCCGATGTCCGCACGCAGGAGATCGTCCTGCCCGGCCTGCCTCCCGCCCTGGACGGCCTGCGCGTGGCCCAGCTCACGGACCTGCACATCAGCCGCAACTTCCCCGCCGAGTGGACCCGGGCCGTGGTGGACAGGACCAATGCCCTCAGGCCGGACATCATCCTGCTCACGGGGGACCTTATGGACGGCAGCCCCGCCCTGCGGCGCGAGGACTTCGCGCCCATGGCCGACCTGCGGGCGCCGCTGGGCGTCTTCGCCTGCCCGGGCAACCATGAATATTACTCCGACCTGCCTGCCTGGCGGCCCGTCCTGCGCGCTCACGGCATCACCCTGCTGGAGAACGAGGCCGTGGTGCTGCCGGTGCGGGGCAGCCACCTGACCGTGGCCGGTGTCACCGACAATGTGGCCGGTCGCTTCGGCCTGCCCGGTCCCGATCCGCACAGGGCCCTGGAGGGGACGCCGCGACCGCGCATCCTCATGGCCCACAAGCCGGAGCTCTTCCATGAGACGGCCCCGGAAATCGACCTGCAGCTTTCCGGCCATACCCACGGCGGGCTGGCCCTGCTGCTGGATCAGGGCGTGGCCCTGTTCAACGGCGGTTTCGTGCGCGGCTGGTATGCCCGGGACGACGCCCGCCTGTATGTGGGCCCCGGCAGCGGCCTGTGGGGCGGTTTTCCCCTGCGCCTGGGCGTGCCTTCCGAGATCCTGCTGCTGGTCCTGCGCGCGCCGCGATGACGCATCGCCCTCCCGGAGCCCGTCTGCCCGCCTTTTTTCCCGCTCCCGCAGGCCGGACATCCCCTGGAGCATCGGGACTTCATCCCGCATCCCTCTTGCCTGCCGCTCCGGCAGGCCCTACATTAGCAGGATAGAGAACCCTCACCTTCAAGGAGCCTGCATGCCCCTCCCGCCCCCCAGCCCGTTCCATCAGCACATCGCCCTGCCGGAAAGGACAGCCCTGCTGCTCTCCATGCTGGCCCCCTGGCCGCGCCGGGGCAGAGAATTGCTGGTCATCGGCTGCGGGGCGGGGCATGTCCTGCCTCCGCTCTGGCAGAGCGGCTTTGACCTGAGCGCCTGCGAGACCTCTCCGGCCCTGCGGGAACAGGCCCGGCGCAGGGCCCCGCAAGGCGTGGAGATAGAAGCCGCGTCCCCGGACTGGCTGCCCTTTGCCGACAACAGTTTCGACTGGGTACTGCTGCGGGCCGACGAACTGCCGCCCGCCGCCCTGCCTGCGGCCTTGGGCGAGGCCTGCCGCGTGGCGGCCTGCGGTCTGGCCCTCACCTTCTGGAACAGCGCCTCCCTGCCCTGGCTGACCTGGCGGCTGCACGGGCGTCGCCATGCCTGGCCCGGGCACTGCCTGCCCTTCTGGACCGTCTGGCGCCTGCTGGCCGCCCGCCCGGGACGACTGCACGCGGCAAGCTGCCTCTGGCGGCCCGCCTGCCGCTGGCATCACGGGACGCACGTCCATGCCGCGGCCCTTTCCCGCCTGCCCTTCGGGGCCTGGTGCGTCCTGCGTCTGGACATGTCGCCCCGCCGTACGGGCACCCCCCTGCCCCTGCGTCTGCGCCCCCGTCTGGATACCGCCCGCCCCGTCATGGAGTACGACTCCCTGCGTACCACCGGCCAGCCCCCGGCACAAAAACAGCATCCCTGAATCACAGGAAAAATTTTTTCTGTTCCCGGAGACCACAGCGCAGGGGATTTTCGGCATTCCTCTCCCGCCCGCAGCGGCAGACAAGCCTCAGGGGGCTTGCCGCCGGCACCGCCCTGCATTATGGTGGTACGTCCTGAAGGAAATGACAGTAACACGGGCGGTATCCTGTGCCGCGCCGTTTTTATTGCGCAGTCCACAATAAGGAGATCATCATGAAAGCGCGCAGCAGATCCATCCATCTTTCCGTGCATATCCATAAAGATCCTGCCGCCATGGCCGAGCGCGCCGCCCATATCCTGGCCGCCGCCTGTGAAGAAGCCGTGGCCGAACGCGGCGTGTTCCGCATCGCCCTTTCCGGCGGCCAGACGCCCATCCCCCTGTTCCGTCTGCTGGCGGCCAGTGACTGGGCCGACCGCCTGCCCTGGGACAAGATGAACTTTTTCTGGGTGGACGAACGCTGCGTGGGTCCCGACCATCCTGACAGCAACTACGGCCTTGCCCGCCGCGAACTGCTGAGCCATGTGCCTGCCACCCACTTCTACCGCATGCGCGGCGACATCGACCCGGTGGAAGCTGCCGTCAAATACGAGCAGCAGATCCGTCAGGACTTCAATATCGGTCCCAACGACCTGCCCCGCTTCGACTTCATGATCCTGGGCATGGGCGATGATGGCCACACCGGTTCCATCTTCCCCAACTCTCCGGCCCTGGCCGAACGCAAGCGTCTGGTCATCGACCAGTATGTGCCCGAACGCAAGGCCGACCGCCTGACTCTGACCCTGCCGGTCATCAACAACTCCCGCTGCTGCATGTTCCTGGTCACGGGCAAGGAAAAGCATCAGGTGCTGGGCCAGGCGCTGGATCTGCTGGCCGAGCCCACCCTGCCTGCCCAGATGGTGCGCCCCAGCGTGGGCGACCTGATCTGGGTCGTGGACGAGGCTGCGGCCACCGGTCAGGACTAGGCCGTCCTGCCATACGAGTGACAAAGGAGGGGCCCCACCGGGACCCCTCCTTTTTTTGCGGGTTCTGCCTGCCCGACACGTTCGCGACGACACATCATCCCCGCCCCGGCTCGCTGCCCGCCAGGGACGACCGTCGGGACAGATGCCTCTCAGCCGTTGCTCCCCTCTGCCGCCCCCACTCCCGACAGGTCATGAGGGGACGCGACTGTCCCGCCGTCCCGCTCGGCCCCGCCGGGAAGACCTTCGAGCCCGCTCCCGCCCGCCGTCTCCAGCTGGTGCAGCACACGGGCCTTGGCCATGATCTCGGGCCGGTATTCGAAGTGCATCAGATCGTATTCGTGCCATTTGCCGCCCCAGATGAAGCCCTCGGCCTCGAAGGCCCGGACGATCTCGCTGTCGTAGGACTGTTGCAGGGGATGGCGTTCCATCCTGGCCCAGCGCCAGTACGGCGCCCGCTGCGGGCTCAGGTCGATGGCGATACCGAAGGAATGCGGGCTCAGGCGCTGCTCTCCGGCAATGGGGCGCCACAAAAAGCCTCCGGCCGAGACCAGCCAGGGCTTGAGCTCCGGCCGCTGCCGCACGGCCTCGCGCAGGCGGCCGTCCACGGCGGCCAGCGCCCGCACGGCGGCCCCGCTCATCCGCACCTTGCGCCCCTGCAGGGACGTCACGCCCAGGCCCCGGCGGACCGTGGCCGCATCCGCACCGTACAGGGCCTTCAAAAAGGCATAACTGCGCCAGCGGCCGGGCGAATAGCCCAGAGGCGTGGCCGCCCGTTCCGGGTCCGGCAGATAGGGCAAGTGCATGCTGGCACGCAGCGAGACATCCATGCGTGCGGGATCGAGACGCCGGGCCAGGCGCTGTTCCCTGTCCAGCAGGGTCGCATCATCATAAGGATGGGCCGCCAGCTCCGCTGCCGAGGCATAGAGCACCCGCCGCTCCCCTTCCAGGCGCAGCCAGATCCCGTCAGGCCCGGATTCCACCGCCCTGATCTGCGGGTAGGCCGAACGCAGGCACAGCAGATTGATACGGTCCTCGGCGGACAGCCCGGAGAGCTCGCCGCCACGTTCGCCGGCAGCCGTCTCCGCCGTACAGCACAGCGGCAGCAGCAACAGCCACAACAGCAGCCCGCCCCAGCGGGAGGGATGCCGCCCCATACATCCTTTCATCATCCATCTCCAGCGGGCCCGGCCGCCTCTTGTCAAGGGGACGGCCTTTGCCCTACATAGCAGCCATGCAAGCATGGAAATTCTACTTCATTACCTTTGGCTGTAAGGTGAACCAGTACGAAACGCAATCCCTGCGCGAGGCCTGGCAGGCCCGTGGCGGCGTGGAATGCGACGACCCCGCCCAGGCGGACGTGGTCTGCGTCAACAGTTGCGCCATCACGGCCCGAGGGGAGCGCGATGCCCGCAATGCCGTGTTCCGTCTGCGCCGTGCGGCCCCCGCTGCCCGCCTGATCCTGACCGGTTGTGCGGCCCGCCTGTTCGAGGATTTTCGCCGGCACGGCCACGAGGACTGCGTGCAGCCGGACCTCGTCCTGCCCCAGGGCGACAAGCGCCTGCTGCTGGCCGGGCCCTGGACGGAAGAAGCCCAGGCTCCGGCAGGAGAAGCGCAGGCCCCTTCCTACCCGCCCTTTGCCATCAGCGGCTTCCGGCGCGCCCGCCCCGTGCTCAAGGTGCAGGACGGCTGCCAGCACCGCTGCACCTACTGCATCGTGCCCCTCACCCGCGGCCGCTGCCTGAGCCGCCCGCCGGAAGACGTCATCGCCGAGGCCCGGCGCCTGTTGCTGGCCGGACATGCCGAGATCATGATCTCCGGCATCAATCTGCGCCAGTATGGCCGGGACAACGCTGATTTCGGTGATTTCTGGAGCCTGCTCCGCCGTCTGGATGCCGCCCTGGCCCCGGAATTCGCCGGACGCGGCCGCTTCCGCATCAGCTCCCTGGAGCCGTCGCAGCTCGATGACGAAGGGGTGGAGACCCTCATGGCCTGCCGCATGCTCTGCCCGCAGCTGCACATCTCGCTGCAGCATGCCAGCCAGCCCGTGCTGCGCCGCATGGGCCGCGGCCACTACACGGCAGAAATGCTCCAGCGTGCCGTGGGACGCCTGCACGCCCACTGGCCCGTCATGGGGCTGGGGGCGGACATCATCGCGGGCTTCCCGGGCGAGCGTGAGGAAGATGTGGCCTGCCTGCTGGACTTCGTGCGCGAGACGCCCTTCAGCTATGCCCACGTCTTCCCCTATTCCCGTCGCCCCGGCACTGCCGCCGACCGCTTTGACGGCCACCTGCCCCAGCAGGTCAAGCAGGAGCGGGCCGCCCGCGTCCGCGCCGCCGTGGAAGAACGCCGTCAGGCTTTCTGGCAGGCACAGCTGGCCCTGCCGCGCATGCTGCTGGCCGCCGACAGCCCCGCTCCCGACCAGGCCCCTGCCCGCCGTCGCAAAGCCATCAAGGGCGTCAATGAATTCTATGTGCCCTGCATCCTGCCCGCCGGGACCCATCCCGGTCGCGAACTGCTGGCCGTACGTCCCCTGTCCGTCACGGACAAGGGGCTGCTGGTGGAGCCGCTGGCGGACTAGATCTCGTTGTTCCGGAGCCCGGGGAGGGGCGTTGCCGTCCCGTCGCTGTCGATGTCCGAAGCCCTGCCGGGCATGCCCGCAAGGCACTCAGGACAGTGGCAGCAGCGGCAAGCGCCTCCTCCGGCTCCATCCTCTCAAGATACCGCGTGATACGGCGGGATGGTTGCCGGAAAGAACTTGCTAAAAGTTCCGATTCCTGAAATAAAACATAGCAACAAAATATGTTTCATACTCCCCGTCCCAACGGCCGGACGGGAAAGTCCCGCTCCCGACAACAAGATCTGCCCGCCACCGCCCCGTGCCACGGCATGCAAGACTGGAGCGAACGCTCTCCCTTCCCTCCTTTCCGGCCGCATCCCTGTAACCAAGAGAGGAAATGCCATGTCCTGCCGCTATGCTCTCCCCGCCCTTTTGGGCCTCACCCTGCTGGCATCCGGCTGTGCCGGCGTTTTTTCCCGTCATTATCAGGCGGCGGACGACCATGTCCGCCCCGTGGATACCCTTGAATCCTGTAGCGCCCCCCGCGTGGAACAGCTCCCGGCATCCGTTATGGAAAAACGCCTTGCCGCGGCCCTTGCTGACGGCTATGTCCGTCTGGGCCGGGCCACATGGGAAAGCGCCGTCCCCGCATCCGCCGACGATGCCGTCGCCCAGGCGGGCCGTGTGGGTGCCTGCCTCGTGCTCCAGAGCGTGACGCCCATCCCCCAGCAGCCGGAAAAGCCCCACTACCAGGCGCATCCCGGCTTCGTCTCGCGCATCGGCCAGCGCGGCATCTTTGCCGAGGACAACAGCGGGAACCTGGGCGGCCCGTCCACGCAGCCTGCGGTGCGTTACTGCAATGACGCCGTCTTCCTTGCCCGCACGAGGTAGAGAGGCACCCCTCTTCCCCGCCGGAGAAAGCAGACAGGCCCGCACCGGCAGCCCAGGATCTTCCTGTCGGCCACCGGGGCAGGCACATGCCGGATAAGACCGGAGCGCCTGCCGCCCAGGCCTCATGCATACACACAGCCCCCGTATGGCGCATGCCTTTGGTTTCGCGCCTCGGGGCTCAACAGACGAATCCATACAAAAAGAGGGAGCCGTGCCGCAGGGCAGGCTCCCTCTTTCCCTGTCAGGGGATATCGTTATTCGCTGGCTAGATGCTGATCTGGGCGCCCAGCAGCTTGACGAAGGCGGCGATCCAGACCGGATGCGCAGGCCAGGCCGGGGCCGTGACCAGATTGCCGTCCACCACCGCGTTGCTGGCCGTGGCGTTGAAGTCATGCCAGGTGGCGCCCGCGGCCACCACATCGGGCTTGACCGCAGCGTAGCAGGTGCAGGTGCGGCCCTTGAGGATGCCCGCGCTCACCAGCAGCTGGGGGCCGTGGCAGATGGCGGCGATGGGTTTGCCGGCGGCGTCGAATTCACGCACGATCTCCAGCACGCGCTCGTTGAGGCGCAGGTATTCGGGAGCGCGCCCGCCGGGCACCACCAGACCGGCGTAGTCGGCCACATCGACCTTGTCGAAGTCATAGTTGATGGCGAAGTTGTGGCCGCGCTTCTCGCTGTAGGTCTGGTCGCCCTCGAAGTCATGGATGGCCGTGCGCACGAAATCACCGGCCTTCTTGCCCGGGCAGACGGCATGGACTTCGTAGCCCAGCATCAGCAGCATCTGGAAAGGCACCATCACTTCGTAATCTTCCACATAATCACCGGCCAGCAGCAGAATCTTTTTCATCGTATACTCCTGTGCGGCAAGGCGCCCGTCCGGAACAAAGAAGCCGGGCCCGCACTTGCCATCGCTCATATACTGCTTATATAAGCAGCGGAACGTTACAGACAAGAGGCAGGCCGGAGCTTTTCCGTCCCGGCGGCTGCCTGCCGATACACCCCACTGTCCCGCGGCCCCGGCTGCGGCCCAAAACATGGCAAGGAGTGCTCCATGCCCCTGTATGATTTTGTCTGCCCCGCCTGCGGGGCCCAGTTCGAAGAGCTGGCGTTCGGTGACGAGACGCCCGCCTGTCCCCAGTGCGGCCATGCCGAGACCCAGCGCCAGATGAGCGTGCCCAGCCCGCTCAAGACCGGCGCCTTCCCCTTCAAGCCCGGCCCGGTGCATCCGCTGGCCTCCAAGATGGGCAAGGGCCTTGCCGGTTGCGGTCAGGCCGGCGGCTGCGGCAGCAGCACCCCCGCCGCGCCCAGCTCCGGCTCCGCCTGCGGCGGCAACGGCAAGTTCTCCTGAGCCTAGGCTCCTCGTATCCTGGCAGGATACGTTCATTTTGGGGACGCGCCTTCCGCGGCATGTATCCAGCCGCGCGGGCGCGTTCCTTGCATTATGGAGCTGCTTGGCCTATTCTTTTGGAATATTTTCACTTCAGGGGGATATTATGCTGCGCAGTATGACCGGCTTCGGCCGCTGCCTGGTAGAGAGCGAAGGCTTCACCCAGCAATGGGAAGTCAAAAGCGTCAACAGCCGCCATCTGGACCTCAAATGGCGCCTGCCCATGAGTGTGCGCAGCCTTGAGCCGCGCCTGGAAAAAGTGGTGCGCCGCTTCGCCTCCCGCGGTCGCGTGGACATCAGCCTGACCCTCCAGTACACCGGCGGCACCGGCCCCGCGCCGCGCTTTGACGCCATGCAGGCCGAAGCCATGCTGGACAGCCTGAAAGAACTGGCTGCCCGCCGTGGCGAGCCCTTCACCCCCGACTACAATGCCCTGCTCGCCCTGCCCGGCCTGTGGGGCGATGCCGGTGACGAAGTGGACGAGAGCCTGACCCTGGCCCTGGAAGAAGGCCTGTCCCTGGCCCTGGAAGACTGGAACGACGCCCGTGCCGCCGAGGGCCGCGCCCTGGCCCGCGACATGCATTCCCGCATCCTGCGCATGGAAGAATGGACCGGCCTCATCGCCGAACGCGCGCCCGAGATCAAGGAAGAGCGCGCCGCCGTCATGCGCGAACGCCTCAACGAGGCGCTGGAATCCGTCAACGGCCTGGACGAGAACCGCTTCCTGCAGGAGGTCACCATCCTGGCCGACCGTCTGGACGTCACCGAAGAGCTGACCCGCCTGCACACCCACCTTGCCCGCCTGCACGAACTGCTGGATGCGGGCAAGGATGCCGGCCGCCGTCTGGACTTCACGCTGCAGGAATGCTTCCGCGAGATCAACACCTGCGGCAACAAGATCCCCGATGTGCAGCTTTCGCGCATGGTGGTCGATTTCAAGAACGAACTGGAAAAGTGCCGCGAGCAGGTACAGAACCTCGAATAGCCGGCGGGTTCCCGTCACGGTCGTCCGACACTGAGCTCCGCGGGCCCTGCCTGCGGAAGGAGATTTTGACATCATGAACAGACTCGGCATCGCGCTGGTCATCAGCGCGCCCTCCGGCACGGGGAAGACCACGCTCATCAAACGCCTGCGCAAGGAATTCCCCAACTTCGGCTATTCCATCTCCTGCACCACCCGCGCCCCCCGCGAGGGCGAAGTGGACGGCAAGGACTATCACTTCCTGAGCCGCGAGCGCTTCGTGGAGCTGCGCGACCAGGGCCATTTTGCCGAATGGGCCGAGGTGCACGGCAACTTCTACGGCACGCCCCTGCCCCCTGTGCGCGAGATGCTGGCCAAAGGCCAGGACATCCTGTTCGACATCGACGTGCAGGGCGCCGCCCAGCTGCGCAAGAACATGCCCGATGCCCGCTTCCTCTTCATCCTGCCGCCCTCCATGGAAGAACTGGAACGCCGCCTGCGCGGCCGCGGCCTGGACAGCGAGGAAGTCATCCTGCGCCGCCTGGCCAATGCCCGTGCCGAGATGCAGGAAGCGCCCCACTACGATGCCCTCATCGTCAATGACGACCTGGACACGGCTTACGACCACCTGCGCGCCGCCTACCTGGCCGCGACCCTGGCGCCCCACTGCCGCCCCGGGCTGGTGGAGGCCCTGAACAACGGACACCTCCTTTAAAGGAAGAAGAACGATGGCTGCCCAACTCATTGTCGCTCTGGATCTGCCCCGCAAGGAAGACGCTCTCGTCCTGGCCCGCGAACTGCAAGGCGCCGTGCCCTGGTGCAAGGTGGGCATGGAACTGTTCACCCTGGCCGGCCCGGACATCATCCGCGAACTGCACGACCTTGGCTTCCATGTCTTCCTGGACATGAAATTTTACGACATCCCCCACACCGTGGCCCAGGCCGTCAAGGCCGCTGCCGCCGCCGGTGCGGAACTGCTGACCCTGCACTGCCAGGGCGGCGAGCGCATGTGCAGCGAGGCCCGTATTGCCGCCGACAGCTACGGCAGCAAGGCTCCCCAGCTTTTCGGCGTCACGGCCCTGACCAGCTTCGGCCCCGGCGAGATGCCCGGCATCAGCGCCGATCCTTCCGACTTTGCCCTGGAGCTGGCCGGCAAGGCCCGCGGCTGGGGCCTGGACGGCGTGGTCTGCTCCGGCCATGAGGCCGCCCGCATCAAGGCCTCCTGTCAGGGCCTGCGCTGCCTGTGCCCCGGCATCCGTCCCGCGGGTGCCGATACCGACGACCAGCAGCGCATCATGACGCCCGCCCGTGCCGTGCAGGCCGGTGCCGACTTCCTGGTGGTGGGACGTCCCATCCTCAAGGCCCCCTCGCCCGCCGAGGCCGCCCGTGCCATCCAGGCCGAGATGAAAGCCGCCGTCTAAAGGAGACCGCATGACAGCCAGCGCCCCTCTTGCCCTTTTCCGCACCTCCAGCACGCCCCGTCGCCACAGCATTTGGCGTCGCGGGACTGTCGTGGAGGTAACGGCATGAAGCGCTGGCTGTTTCGTGAGCCCCCCGCCGGTTCGCCGCCGCGCGGTCTGGCCCGTGAGCTCTCCATCTCTCCCCTGCTGCTGGACATCCTCTGGCGGCGCGGCCTGGACAGCCCCGAGGAGCTGGACGCCTATCTTTCCGCGCGTCTGCCCGATCTGGTACCGCCGTCCCGCTGGCCCCAGTTCCCGCAGGCGGCCGAGGTCATCAGCAAGGCCCTGCTGGACGGCAAGAAGCTGGCCGTCTGGGGCGACTACGACGTTGACGGCATCACGTCCTCCACGCTGGTGCTGGACGTGCTGGAAGCCCACGGCCTGGAAGCCCTGTGGCATGTGCCCGACCGCCGCAGCGAAGGCTACGGCCTGAACATCCCGGCCATCGAAGAACTGGCCGCGCAGGGCTGCGGCATCCTGCTCACCGTGGACTGCGGCATCTCCGACATGGCGGCCGTGGCCCGCGCCCGCGAGCTGGGCATGACCGTGGTCATCTCCGACCACCACCTGCCGCCGCCGGAACTGCCCCCGGCCGACGCCATCTGCAATCCCCGTCTGGGCCCGGAAGACGACATGCCCTGCCCCCATCTGGCCGGTGTGGGCGTGGCCTTCTTCCTCATGGCCGCCGTCAACGCGGCCCTGGCCCCGCACACGGGCCGCCGCTTCAAGATGGACAAGGTGCTGGATCTTGTGGCCCTGGGCACGCTGGCCGACGTCATGCGCCTGGGCGGGCAGAACCGCATCCTCGTGCGCGGCGGGCTGGACAAGCTGGCCGAGGCCGCCCGTCCCGGCATCGCCGCCCTCAAGACCGTGAGCGGTTCCGACGCGGCCGCCCGCCTCAACGCCGGACAGGTGGTCTTCCGTCTGGCGCCGCGCATCAATGCCGCCGGACGCATGGGCGCGGCCGACACCGCCCTCCAGCTGTTGCGCAGCAAGGACCATGTGGAGGCCCTCCGCCTGGCCCAGCATCTGGATGCCCTCAACACCCAGCGCCGCGAGGAAGAGGAACGCATCTGGGCCGCCGCCCGCGAGCAGGCCCACCGCCAGCTGGAACAGCGCCAGCGCCCGGCCCTGGTGCTCTACGGCGGCGACTGGCACCCCGGCATCGTGGGCATCGTGGCCTCGCGCATCGTGGAAGAATTCTACCGGCCCACCATCATCCTTTGCGACGACAACAATATGATGAAGGGCTCGGGCCGCTCCATCCGCGAGTTCGACCTTTACGCCGGGCTCCAGAAGACGGCCCACGTGCTGGCGGGCTTCGGCGGCCACAAGCTGGCCGCGGGCGTGCGCCTGGAACCCAATCAGCTGGAACGCTTCCGCGAGGCCTTCGAACGAGTCGTGGCGGACGAGCTGGGCGAGCAGCCCCTGACCCCGGCCCTGCTGCTGGAATGCGAGCTGGATTTCCAGCAGGCTTCGGATTCCGCCTTCTTGCAGGAGCTGGAACTCATGCAGCCCTTTGGGGCAGGCAATGCCGAACCGGTCTTCGCCTCCCCGGAACTCACGGTGGTGGACCGCAGCCCGCTGGGCTACAGCGGCGACCATGTGCGCCTGCGCCTGAAGGACAGCGCCAGCGGCATCACCCTCATGGCCAAGGGCTGGAACATGGCCACGGCCTTCCCGCCCTCTTCCGTGGGCTCGCGCATCCGTGTGGCCTACACGCCGCGCCTGGACTACTACCGGGGCGTGGCCTCCATCGACGTGGGCATCAAGGACTGGCAGCCCGTGGCCGACTAGCTCGCGCGGATAAAAATCGTTGAAGGGCCTTCTTCCCATACGGAAGCGGCCCTTTTGCTTTCTCCTCTGGCGGAGCGCTGGACGCATCTCCGTTCTTCACCAGCTGATGCCGTCCCGCACAGCGGCAGGTTCCGGGCAGCCATCGCCCTGCTGCCACTCCCCAGGCTGCCGTCAGCCATGTCCCTGCGGTACCGCCGGGCCGCGCCGTGCAGGGACGTACCTCCCCTTCTCCCCGGACGGATGGCATCACCAATATCTGCGCGCCCTGTCTGCGGCCACAAAATCCCGGAAATTTCCTTCCGCATCCTTCACAGATGCCATTTGAGGCTTACCCTTTGAACACGGCAGCCCCGACGGCAGCGCCGGGAGCGCTTCCCGCGCCCGTGCCATCGCCGTCCGGCCCGGCCCTCCCGCCCGTATCCCTGCTCCGGCAGGCAGTCCGGGACAGGCCCGCGGCCACGGCTGCCTGCGGCACCCTCCCCCCACGAGACAAGGGGACTGCGCCGCACCCTCACCTTCAACAGATCACACGCCGGGATCATCCGGCTTTTCAGGAGTTCGTCATGAAGCAGCCCGAAGAGCTGTCCGCGTACAAGGAAAGCGTCCTGCAGGACATCGCCCAGGCCCAGCGCGTGGGCGCTGACGAGAATGCCATCACCGCCCTCATCAGCCAGTACCCGCTGGATCAGGCCCTGGCCGCCCGTCTGGCCCGCTGTTACGGCCCCAAGGGCTTGGAGAATTTCAATCTGGACGGCATCGACGTTGCCGCTCTGCCCGCGCAGCAGAAACACGCCAAGGAGCCTGACCAGAGCGTGCTGCAACAGGTCTGGGAAGAGCATGTGGCCCTGGTCATGGATCAGGTCTGCCGCATGTCGCCCGAATATCTCGATCTGGAGCAGGAGACCCGTCTGGACATCCTGCTGCTGGAACAGGCCCGTGCCGAGAACAACCTCCAGGCCATGCTGGGGCTGGAGATCCTGCATGTGGCCGAAGACCTGAACCTGGCCATGCAGGAGGCCGAAGCCGCCGAGGCCGGTCACGCCGCCGGGCAGCCCGGAGCCTGCAAGATGGCCGCCTTTGCCCGCAAGATCATCCACAGCCTGGAACGCCAGCGCGAGAGCCTGGAACAGGCCGCCGAGCTCCTGCCCCTGGTCTGTGACGCCCAGGCCTATGCCGCCGCTGCCCAGACCTACGCCCAGAACAAAAAAGACAAGGACGGTCTGCCCGAAGACGGTTTCCGCCAGACCATGCAGGCCCAGCGCCAGTCGCTGGAAGCCGCCGCGCAGGATTGCACCACGCCCTGCCTGGGCGATCTGTTCACTGCCCGTCATCGTAACCTGGCCACGGCGGAAGAGATCTACATCCGCATGCAGCGTCAGGCCCTGAGCGGCCTTTCTTCGGTGACGCAGGCCGAAGCCCTGGCCGACAGCCTCTTCCCCTGGCTGGCCGATACCCTGGAAGGCATCGTCGGCAATGAGCTCCATGCGGCTCTCAAGGACACGGCGGCCGCCCGACTGGACGGCATCCGCCAGCTGCTGGCCGATATGGAAGCTGAAGAGCAGGAATAAAAGGATGAGGGGGAAGGGGGCCCCTTTCTGAAAAAAGGTCTCCCCTTCCCCCTCAAACTCCCCCATCCCTGCCAAAAACTTTTGACCGGATCACCGGCAAAGTCTCGTGTCGCGCAGGCTGTGCGCGACTCACCGTCCCCCGGCATGATGCGGGAGAAAGACAAGGTCCGGCATGAAGGCAAAGAATGGGGGTGCCCCGGAAAGAGATGCGTCGCCTTGCCGCCGCGCATGGGATGCGCTACGCGGCACGGCCGGACAGTTTGGACGGCCCCCTTCCGGCGCACCATACGATATGTTGCCGGCCATCGTTTTTTTTGGACCGCCTGCGCAACAGGGCCAGTCCCCCACACAAGGGAGACTGGCCCTGTTTTTTATCTGTCCGTCAGATGCGGTACCGGACGTGCCGCAGTGACGGATAGGCACGGTCTACGGCTTGGGATACTGGCGGATATGCGAGAAGATGCTGCCGTCCCGTTCCAGTCCCTGCTGGGCGGCCTTGGCATACCAGAGGGCGGACTCCGTGGCATCCTGCGGCACGCCGAAGCCCACTTCATAGCAGGCGCCCAGGAAGCGCTGGGCCTGGCCATTGCCCTGTTCGGCGGCACGCTTGGCCCAGTCGAAGCTCTGTTCGGGGTCCTTGGTCACCAGTTCGCCGTCGGCGCAGATCAGCGCCATGTTGAACTGGGCCTCGGCATAACCGCTCTGGGCCGCACGCTGCATCCACTGCAGATAGCCATTGGTGTCGCGCGGCACGCCCGCACCGGAACGCAGCATATAGGCCACCAGGGTCTGGGCTTCGGCATCGTTCTGTTCCGCCGCCAGCATATACCATTTGAAAGCCGTTGCCAGATCCTGCGGGACGCCCAGGCCGTTCTCGTAGCAGCGGCCCAGCAGCACCTGCGAGCGGGCATCGCCGTCCGAGGCCAGGGGCTGCAGCAGGCGCAGCGTTTTTTTGTACTGGCCGATATTGTAGGCCGTCCAGGCTTCCTGCCAGGTCTTGTCCGCCTTGCTGTCCGCGGCCACGGCAGGGATGGCGCTCACCAGGGCAAGGCCCAGCAGGCCTGTCGCGAGTATCTTGTTCATGATCTCTCCTTGCGTGTCGTTTCCTCTTCCGGCATCAGGCCGGGGACACGCGTGCAGGCCACCATACGCCGCCCCGGGGCGGGACACAAGCATCCTGTCCGCGCGTCCCCGGCCCTTGACGACTGGCCCGGCAAGATGCATTTTTGTCATGATGCAAAAAGGATTCTGTCCCCTTATCGTCATCCGGGGTGCCGGAGACATGGGCACCGGTGTGGCCCTGGAACTGTGGCACGCGGGCCTGCACAGGCTCGTGCTGCTGGAGTGCGCCCGGCCGCGTGCCATCCGCCGTCTGGTGGTCTTTTCCGAGGCGGTCTTCGAAGGCAAGGCCCGGGTGGAAGGACTCGAAGCCCGTCTGTGCCCCGATGCGGCCGCCTGCCGTGCCCTCTGGCAGACCGGAGAGGCCCTGCCCCTGCTGGTGGACGAAGACGGCGCGAGCCTGCGCGAGCTCTGTCCGCAGGTCTTCGTGGACGCCACCATGAGCAAGAAGGCCCGCGGCCTTTCCCCGGACATGGCGGATCTGGTCATCGCCCTTGGCCCGGGCATCGAAGCCGGGCGGGACGTCCACTGCGTCATCGAAAGCTTCGGCCCGGACATGGGCCGCTGCCTCCGGCAGGGACAGGCCCTGGCCAATACCGGCATCCCCTGCGAGCATGGCCGCTCCGAACAGCGCGTGGGCCGTGCCCCGTGTGCCGGTGTCTTCGCAAGCCCCCTGCCTCTGGGCAGCCATGTCCTTCAGGGCCAGGAAGTGGGCCGGGTGGACGGTGTTCCCGTCCCGGCTCCCCTGTCCGGGCGTTTGCGCGGCCTGTTGCGCTCCGGTCTTCCGGTGCGTGCAGGGGCCAAGGTGTGCGACATCGAGCCGCTGGACCACGTGCCCCTGGACAAAGTTTCCTCACGCGCCCGCTGCCTGGGCAGGGGCGTGCTGCGGGCCATGGCCGCCCGCTATAACCTTCCTACCTGATACAGGAGTATCATGTCCCCCTTCAATCCCGATCCCCAGAACAGATACCCCTCTCCCCGGAGCGACAGCGGTCAGTCCCGCGATGACGAACGCGTCATCGAGGCCGAGATCATCCACGACGGCTGTGACGACGGCAGGGGCCAGGGGCCTTACGGCCGCTCCTGTCGGGGCGGTTACGGCCAGGAACAGTTCCGCGGCAGCCGCAGCCCCTGGAACGGCGGTCTCCATTTCCAGACCATCTGGACCTCGGGCAGCAGCCGGCAGGCCGGTCTGGCGCCCGGCATCACCCTGGCCCTGATCATCATCGCCGGGATCCAGTTCGGTCTGCTGGCCAGTATCGGCTTCATGGTCTTCCATGCCATCGGCTCTGTCCTCAACTCCATGCGCGAGATGCGCTCCATGCTGGCGGGCAATCCCCCCAACCCGTGGCCCGGCCGCATCCTCAGCTGGACCATCAGCTTTTTGCTGGTAGGCTGGCTCTCCGGTGGCTTCCAGTGATGCCACATGGCATGTCTATCTGTTGCGCTGCGCCGATGACACCCTGTACTGCGGCGTGACCACCGACCTTGACCGGCGTCTGGCCCAGCACAACGGCCGCCTGGCCGGCGGGGCCCGCTATACGCGCCCGCGCAGGCCCGTGGCCCTGCTGCTCTCCCGGGCCTGCACGTCCCGGCAGGAGGCCCTGCGCCTGGAATATCATATCAAACGACTGCCCCGCTCCCGCAAGGAACAGGCCCTGAAAGAGTTTCCCCAATGCTGCCCCTGGATACTGTCCTGACGTTTTTCGTGACTGCCCTCATGCTGGCCCTTGCCCCGGGACCGGACATCATCTTCGTCCTCACCCAGTCCGCCCTTTACGGCATGCGGGCCGGTGTGGCCACCACCCTGGGGCTCATCTCCGGCCTGTGCTTCCATACAACGATAGTAGCCGTGGGCGTGGCGGGCATCTTCATGACCTCGCCGCTGGCCTTCACCCTGCTGACCGTCGTCGGGGCGGCCTACCTGCTCTACCTGGCCTGGCTCTCCTTCCGGGCCGGGGCCAGCATGGCCCATCTGCAGGAAAGCCGGTTCCTGGGCTACTGGGGCCTGTACCGCCGCGGGGTCATCATGAACATCACCAACCCCAAGGTGACGCTCTTCTTCCTGGCCTTCCTGCCGCAGTTCTGCGCGCCGGAACGCGGCAGCGTGGCCCTGCAGGTCATGGAACTGGGCCTGCTCTTCATGCTGGCGGCCTTCCTCGTCTTCACGGCCGTCTCGGCCCTGGGCGGCCGCCTGGCCCACTGGTTCAACAGCTCGCCGCGCGGCCAGATGCTCATGCACCGCGTGGCCGGTCTGGTCTTCGTGGCCCTGGCCGTGATGCTGATCTTTTCCTGCGTGGCCTGAGCCGCGCAAAGGCCTGTGACGCCGCCCCTTCCGGGCTTGACACAGGCTTGAGCGCCGAGTAAGAAGGCCGCATTGAGGTGACCATGCAGAACTATCGTATCCCGCTCAGTGAGATTTCCCCTTCCGGCAAGGACATGACGCTGGACGATCCCGCCATCTGGCAGGGACCGCTGGCCGAGTTCCGGATGGACTGCCGCATCATCGATCCCCTGAAGGCCGAGCTCGGCATCATGCCCCTGGAAGGCGGCTATCTGGTGCGCGGGAGCATCACCGGTACCGTGGTGCTGCCCTGCAACCGTTGCGCCGAAGACGTGACCGTGACCGTGGATTCGCATTTCGAAAATTTTGAGGAGACCGCCGCCGAACCCGAAGACGAAGACGAAGAGGCCGCGACCACCGGTGAAGACCTGCTGGAAAGTCGCGTCGTCGTGGAGAATGGCGTGTCGTATCTCGATCTGGGCGCCATCTGCTGGGAAGAATTCGTCCTGGCCCTGCCGGTCAATCCCCTGTGCCGCCCTGACTGCAAAGGCCTGTGCCCCCAGTGCGGCGCCAACCTCAATGACGGCCCCTGCCAGTGCGCCCCGGAAGAGGGCGACCCGCGCATGGCCGTCCTGCGCGGGCTGAAATTGCGCAAAAACTAGACATCAAAATTTTTTTCTGCTAGGCTCTTGCCTCTTGAGCTTGGCCCATAGGGTCACTCACGCCCAAAAAGCATATCATTTCCGATCTCTCGGAGAAGGAGAACATCATGGCTGTCCAGCAAAACAAAAAGTCCCGTTCCCGCAAGGGCATGCGTCGTTCCCACGACCGCGTGGCCACCCCCACCGTCATCTACTGCTCCTGCGGCGAGCCCACCGTGCCCCATAGCGTGTGCCCCAACTGCGGCGCTTACAAGGGCCGTCAGGTGATCGCCAAGACCGAAGCTGAGTAATGAACGCGCGCCCCATCATAGCCGTTGATGCCATGGGAGGGGACTTTGGCCCCTCCGTGGTTGTTCCTGGTGCCATCGACGCCGCCAGGCTTCATGACTTGCACGTCCTCCTTGTGGGGGATACCCCCAAGGTGGAAGCGGAACTCGCCAAGCTCGACCTTGCCAACGTGCATTTCGACATCGTCCAGGCTGATGATGTGGTGCACATGAATGAAAAGCCTTCGGACATCCTTCGCCGCAAGAAAAACGCTTCTATCCAGGTGGCCTGCCGTCTCGTCAAGGACGGCAAGGCCGATGCCGTGGTCAGCGCCGGTCATTCCGGCGCCACGGTCGCGTGCGGCATGTTCATCATGGGTCGGCTGCCGGGCGTCGAACGCCCGGCGCTGGCTGCCCTGCTGCCCACGGAAAAGAATCCCGTGGTCGTGCTGGACGCTGGCGCCAACGTGGACTGCCGGCCCTATCATCTTTTCCAGTTCGGCCTCATGGGCGACGCCTTCGCGCGTGACCTGCTGGGCTATGCGGCCCCGCGTGTCAGCCTGCTGAGCATCGGCGAAGAGGAAGGCAAGGGCAACAGCCAGGTCAAGGAAGCCTACGAACTGCTCAAACTCGCCCAGAATCTCAACTTCGTGGGCAATGCCGAAGGCCGCGACATCTTTACGGGCGATATCGATGTCGTGGTCTGCGACGGTTTTGTGGGCAACGTGGTGGTCAAGATGAGCGAAGGCCTGGCCTCGGCCCTGGTCCGCATGCTCAAGCGCCTGTTCACCTCCGGTTTCCTGCCCGCCCTGGGCGGCATGCTGGCCAAGGGCGCCTTCAAAAAGTTCGCCACCACCATCGACTACGCCGAATACGGCGGCGCCCCCCTTCTGGGCCTGCAGGGCCTGGCCATCGTCTGCCACGGCCGTTCCAGCGCCCGCGCCATGCAGAACGCCATCAAGATGGCCGGTACCTTCGTACGCAAGGGCACCAACGACCGTCTTGCCGAAACCATCCTGGCCAACGAGGAACTCACCCGCTTCTCACGCGCCATTTAAGCCACGGGTATTTCTATGAAGCCAAACTGCTATCTGCACGCCCTCAGCAGCTACGTTCCCGCCGAGGTCCTGACCAACGATGATCTGAGCAAACTGGTGGAGACCAACGACGAGTGGATCACCACCCGTACCGGCATCAAGCGTCGTCACCGCCTGCCCCAGGAAGAGAATGCCTCCGACCTCGGGACCCATGCCGCCCGCAAGGCTCTGGAAGATGCCGGTCTCGATGCTGCCAAGCTGACCCACATCCTCACGGCCACCTGTACGCCGGACCATCTCAGCCCCTCGCTTTCCTGCATCATCGGCGGCAACATCGGTGCCGGCCCGGCCATGTCCTTCGACTTCGGCTCCGCCTGCTCCGGCTTCCTGTACGGCCTGCATCTGGCGGACGCCCTGCTCTGCCAGGATCCGGCTTCCCAGATCCTTTTCGTCTGCACCGAGGCCCTTACCCGCCGCGTCAACTGGAGCGACCGCAGCACCTGCGTGCTCTTCGGTGACGGCGCCGGTGCCTGCATCCTGAACAGCGATCCCGAGAACGCCCTGGCCCGCGTGCAGGACAGCATCTGCAAGAGCGACGGCAGCCTGCACGACCTCATCATCGTGGGCGGCGGCACCAGCTGCCGGTACAAGCCCGGCGATCCCGTGGGCGACGACTTTTTCATCTCCATGCAGGGCCGTGAAGTCTACAAGCATGCCGTGCGCCAGATGTCCGGCATCTGCCAGGAACTGCTGGAGCGCAACGGCCTCACGGCCGCTGACGTCGATCTTTTCGTGCCCCACCAGGCCAACATGCGCATCATCGAGGCCGTGGGCAGCCGCCTGAAGATCGGTCTGGATCACGTGTTCACCAACGTGGCCGAATACGGCAACACATCTTCCGCCTCCGTGCCGCTGGCCCTGGTGGAAGCCATGGCCCAGGGCCGCATCAAGGCCGGGGACCGTGTGCTGGTGACCGCCTTCGGCAGCGGCCTGACCTGGGGCGCGGCCCTGCTGCAGTTCTAGGCTGCCGCGGCGTTGAACTCGGCCCCTTTCTGCTATATCATAAAATCCATTGAGGCAGCATCATGAGCAATCTTGATTCCACCACTCCTACCGCGCTGGTTACCGGCGGTTCCCGCGGCATCGGTCGCGCCGTTGCCCTGACCCTGGCCCGTGACGGCTATCAGGTCATCCTCACCTACGTGAGCCGTCCCGAAGAAGCCGACAAGACCGTGGCGGAGATCGAGGCTGCCGGCGGCCGTGCCCTGGCCCTGCCCCTCAACGTGGGCGACGGCGAAGCCGTGGCTGCCTTTTTTGCCGAACATATCAAAGGCAAGGTCAATCTGGCCGTGCTGGTCAACAATGCCGGCATCACCAAGGACGGCTTCCTGGTCCGCATGAAGGACGATGACTTCGACCGCGTCATCACCATCAACCTGCGCGGTGCCTTCATCTGCACCCGCGAAGCCGCCAAGATCATGACCAAGGCCCGTCACGGCCGCATCGTGAACATCTCTTCCGTCGTGGGCCAGATGGGCAACGCCGGACAGGCCAACTACAGCGCCGCCAAGGCCGGCCTGCTGGGTCTGACCAAGTCCTGCGCCAAGGAACTGGCCGCGCGCCAGATCACGGTCAATGCCGTGGCCCCCGGATTTATCGAAACCGACATGACCGCCGCCCTGAGCGACGATGTGCGCGCCTCCTATGAAGCCGCCATCCCGCTGAAACGCATGGGCACCGCCCAGGAGATCGCCGATGCCGTGGCCTTCCTGGCTTCGGACAAGGCTGCCTACATCACCGGCCAGGTGCTGGCCGTCAACGGCGGCATGTACTGCTAAAAACTGCGGCCGCGCACGCTGCCGCTCCCGCTACCGGAAAACACAAAGCGAGTTGGAGGATAACCATGTCTGAAGTTGCAGCCAAAGTGACCAAAATTATCGTGGACCAGCTGGGTGTGAGCGCTGAAGAAGTGAAGCCCGAAGCTTCCTTCGTGGAAGACCTGGGCGCTGACTCCCTGGACCTGACCGAACTGATCATGGCCATGGAAGAAGAATTCGACATCGAAATCGCCGATGACGACGCCCAGAAGATCCTGAAGGTGCAGGACGCCATCAGCTACATCGAAAGCAAGCAGGGCTAAGTTTTTCCCTGTCTGCCGGAAAATTGGAACGCACCGGGCTTGCCCGGTGCGTTTTTCCCCTTCCGGCCTCAACACGAGTATTTTTTCCAGGCACAAGCCCCCGCCTGTCCAAGGAGTATCCATGAGTCGTCCGCGCGTTGTCATCACTGGTCTTTCCGCCATCACCCCTCTGGGCAATGACCTTGAAACTACCTGGAAGCGCCTGCTTGCCGGCGAATTCGGTATCGGCCCCATCACCCTTTTCGATGCCACCGACTATGACTCGCGCGTTGCCGGCGAAGTGAAAGACTTCGTTGCCGAAGATTTCATCCCGGCCAAACAGGCCCGCCGCATGGACCGCTTCACCCAGTTCGCCGTGGTGGCCGCCCAGCAGCTCCTCAAAGACTCCGGCCTGGTCATCAATGACGACAACGCCTACGACGTGGGCGTCATCCTGGGCATCGGCCTGGGTGGCCTGAAGACCATCGAGACCTATCACGCCAAGCTGCTGCAAGGTGGTCCCGGCAAGGTTTCTCCCTTCCTGATCCCCATGCTCATCTCCAACATGGGCCCCGGCCAGATCGCCATCTTCACCGGCGCCAAAGGCCCCAACATCGTGACCACCACCGCCTGTGCTTCCGCCATCCACGGCATCGGCACCGCTTTCAGCGAGATCCTGCTGGGCCGCATCAGCACGGCCATCACCGGCGGTGTGGAAGCCACGGTGACGCCTCTGGGCGTGGCCGGCTTCACGGCCCTGAAGGCCCTTTCCAGCCATTACAATGACGAGCCTGCCAAGGCCTCCCGTCCCTTCGACGCCAACCGCGACGGCTTCGTCATCGGTGAAGGCGCCGGCCTGCTGCAGCTGGAAGAACTGGAACACGCCAAGGCCCGCGGCGCCAAGATCTACGCCGAAGTGGTGGGCTACGGCGCTTCCGACGACGCTTTCCACATGACCGCTCCCGCCGACTCCGGCGAAGGCATGGCCCGCGCCATGCAGAACGCCCTGCGCGACGCCGGTCTGGCCCCCGAGGCCATCGGGCACATCAATGCCCACGCCACCTCCACCCAGCTCAACGACAAGACCGAGACCAAGGGCATCAAACTGGTGTTCGGCGAGCACGCTTCCAAGATCAAGATCTCTGCCACCAAGTCCATGACCGGTCACCTGCTGGGTGCCGCGGGCGGTGTGGAGAGCGTGTTCACCGCCATGGCCCTGCATACCGGCTGGCTGCCCGGCACCATCAATCTGGAAAATCCCGATCCCAACTGCGATCTGGATTACATGGCCGGCGGTTCCGCCCATATCCCCTGTGAATACGCCATGTGCAATTCCTTCGGTTTCGGCGGCACCAATGCCAGCCTGATCCTGAAGAAGTGGAACGACTAGCCCCAAAGGGAGAGCGGTAGAATGGATGAAATCTTGCTTCAGGACCCGGAACTGGCCCAGGCCATCATCCTGGAATCCCAGCGCCAGGTCACCAAACTGGAACTGATCGCTTCGGAAAACTTTGTTTCCCCGGCCGTGCGTGAGGCCCAGGGCAGCGTGATGACCCACAAGTATGCCGAAGGCTATCCGGGCAAGCGCTACTACGGCGGCTGCGAATATGTGGACATCGCCGAGAACCTGGCCATCGAACGCGCCAAGAAGCTCTTTGGCTGCGAATACGCCAACGTGCAGCCCCACTCCGGTTCCCAGGCCAACATGGGCGCCTACTTCTCCTTCCTCAAGCCCGGCGACACCATCCTGGGCATGGATCTGAGCCACGGCGGCCATCTGACCCACGGCAGCCCCGTCAACTTCTCGGGCAAGCTGTTCAACAACGTTTTCTACGGCGTGAACCGCGAGACCGGCTGCATCGACTATGACGAAGTGGCCCGTATCGCCCGTGAGCACAAGCCCGCCGCCATCGTGGCCGGTGCCAGCGCCTATCCCCGCAAGATCGACTTCGCCCGCTTCCGCGCCATCGCCGACGAAGTGGGTGCCGTCCTCATGGTGGACATGGCCCACATCGCGGGCCTGGTGGCTGCCGGTCTGCACGAGAGCCCCATCCCGTACGCCCACATCACCACCACGACCACGCACAAGACCCTGCGCGGTCCCCGCGGCGGCATGATCCTCTCCGACGAGACCCGCGGCAAGAGCCTCAACAGCCAGATCTTCCCCGGCATCCAGGGCGGCCCGCTGATGCACGTCATCGCCGCCAAGGCCGTGGCCTTTGGCGAGGCCCTGCGCCCCGGCTTCAAAACCTACAGCCAGCAGATCGTCAAGAACGCCGCCGTGCTGGCCCAGTGCCTGACCGATGCGGACTTCCGGCTGGTGTCCGGCGGTACGGACAACCACCTCATGCTGGTGGACCTGACCAACAAGGACGTGACCGGCAAGGATGCCGAACATGCCCTCGATGCCGCCGGCATCACGGTCAACAAGAACACCATCCCCTTCGAGACCCGCTCGCCCTTCGTGACCTCCGGCGTGCGTCTGGGCACCGCTGCCCTGACCACCCGCGGCATGAAGGAAGACGAGATGCGCCAGGTGGCGGCCTTCATCGTGGAAGCCATCGAAAAGCGCAACGAGCCTGCCTCCCTGGCCGCCATCCGCAGCCGCGTGGAGGAATTCGCCCGCGCCTATCCCCTGTTCACCTGGTAACCATGCACGACAGGAGGGAGGAGGCCCCGTCCCGTACGGGATGGGGGTCCCTCCCTCTTTTTTTCCGCCGCGCCTGCCGGCGGCCCCGACCTGCCGGTCGCTGCTGCTGACGGTGCCTTGCGGAAAGCCCCTCTTTTGGAAAGGCCGCCTCTGGCGGCCTTTTCCGTCCGTGGTCCCTGCCACCGGCGGGCTTGGCTTTTGCCCCGGCTGCGTGTAAGGTAGTCCAACTTTTTATTGCGAGTACTGTCATGCAACGAATGCCCTGGCCCGATTATTTCATGAGCATCACCTATCTGGTGCGCGAGCGCTCCACCTGCCTGCGCCGCAAGGTGGGCGCCATCGCCGTCAAGGACAGGCACATCCTGGCCACCGGTTACAACGGTGCGCCCTCCGGCGTGCGCCATTGTCTGGAGACGGGCTGCCTGCGCGAACAGATGGGCATCCCTTCCGGGCAGCGCCACGAGATCTGCCGCGGCCTGCACGCCGAACAGAACGTCATCATCCAGGCCGCCGTGCACGGCGTGAGCATCGCCGGGGCGGAGCTGTACTGCACCACCTTCCCCTGCGCCATGTGCAGCAAGATGCTCATCAATTGCGGCATCAAACATATCTGGTACAGCGAGCATTATCCCGACGAGCTGGGACTGGCCATGCTCAGCGAGGCCGGTGTGACCTTCGAGCAGATCCCCTTCTCGCCCGACATGCTCAAAGGACCGCAGCATGTCTGAGAACATTTTCGCCCCCTTCATGCGTGAGGCCCTGGCCCTGGCCGAGAACGGCCGCTGGAGCGCCTGTCCCAATCCCACGGTGGGCGCCGTGCTGGTGCGCGACGGTCAGGTGGTGGCGCGCGGCTGGCACCATGCCGCCGGGCAGCCCCACGCCGAGGTGGAATGCCTGCGCGACGCGCAGCGTCAGGGCATCGACCCCGCCCAGTGCACCCTGGTGGTCACGCTGGAGCCCTGCAACCATTACGGCAAGACCCCGCCCTGCAGCGAAGCCGTGCTGGCCGCGGGCATCAAGCGCGTGGTCATCGGCCTGTACGACCCCACCCCCAAGGCGGCCGGCGGTGCCGAACGCCTGCGTGCCGCCGGTGTGGAAGTCATCGGCCCGGTCTGCGAGCGGGAATGCCGCGACCAGGTGGCCGACTTCCTGGCCTGGCAGCAGGGCCGCCCCTATGTGATCCTCAAGATGGCCGCCACCATGGACGGGCGCATCGCCACCCGTACCGGCCACTCCCGCTGGGTCAGCAGCGAAGGTTCGCGCGCCCTGGTGCATCGCCTGCGTGCCGGTATCGGTCGTGCCGGGGGCGCCGTGCTGGTGGGCGGCGGCACCTTCCGGGCCGACAACCCCTGCCTCACGGCCCGCATCCCCGGTGAGACGGTGGAACAGCAGCCGCTGGCCTGTGTGCTGACCTCGCGCCTGCCCAATCCCGCGGGCGACATCCATCTGCTCAAGGAGCGTCCCCATCAGGCGGTCTTCCTCTGCTCGCCTGCGGCGGCGGCCTCCACGGCGGCCCACGCCCTGCGCCAGATGGGCGTGCGCGTGCTGGCCCTTGGCCCCGGACAGCGCGGCTGCCCGGACTTCCCGGCCATGTTCCACATGCTGTACGAGGACCTGCACTGCCCCTACGTGCTTTGCGAAGGCGGCGGGCATCTGGCCCTTTCCCTGCTGGAAGCGGGCTTTGCCGACGAATTCCTGCTGCATCTGGCGCCGCGCATCTTGGGCGACAACGAGGCCGCGCCCCTGTTCGACGGCCGCAGCCCCCTCACCATGGCCGAGGCCCTGGACCTGCGCGTCTGCCGCACCTCCCTGTGCGACGGCGACGTCCACCTGCAGCTGCGCCCGGCCATTCCTCAGGAGTAGACCATGTTTACCGGCATCATCCAGGGACAGGGCGAGATCGTGGGCCTGCGCCGCAGCGGCCAGGAGTGCCGCATGGAAGTGCGCCCCCTCTTCCCTCTGGAAAATATCGTGGACGGGGAGTCCATCGCCCATAACGGCGCCTGCCTGTCCGTGGAACGGCACAGCGGTTCCACCTTCACTGTCTATGCTTCGGGCGAGAGCCTTTCCCGCACCACCCTGGGCGACCTGCGCAAGGGCGACCTGGTCAATCTGGAACGGGCCCTGGCCCTGGGCGACCGCCTGGGCGGGCACCTGGTCAGCGGCCATGTGGACTGCGTGGCCACGGTGCGTTCCGTGGAACAGGCCGGTTCCTCCCTGCGCTGCACGCTGGCCTTCCCGCCGGCCTTCGCGGCGGAAGTCATCGAAAAAGGCTCCGTCACGCTGGACGGCATCAGCCTGACCATCAATGCCTGCGGCAAGGATTTCCTGACCGTCAACGTCATCCCGGACACCCAGAAACGCACCACCATGCTGCACTGGCGCCCGGGCAGCCGCGTGAACATGGAGACGGACCTCATCGGCAAGTACGTGCGCCGCATCATGCGGTGCCAGGCCGACGGGCCCGCCACGCCGCAGAAGAGCAGCGGCATCAACAAGGAATTTTTACTGCAAAACGGTTTTCTTTAGGAGCAGACCATGAGCAATCCCACTACCATCAGCGGCATGCTTGATGCCAAAGGCCTCAAGATCGCCATCCTGGCCACCCGTTTCAACGACTTCATCGTGGACCGCCTGACCGGCGGCGCCCTGGACTACCTGGAACGCCACGGCCTCGATGCCAAGAACATCACCATCGTGCGCATCCCCGGTGCTTTCGAGATGCCCCTGGTCTGCCAGAAGCTGGCCGCCAGCGGCAAGTATGACGGCATCGTGGCCCTGGGCGCCGTGATCCGCGGTGCCACCCCCCACTTCGACTACGTGTGCAACGAAGCCAGCAAGGGCATCGCCCAGGTGATGCTGCAGTACAAGACCCCCATCGGCTTCGGCCTGCTGACCTGCGACAGCATCGAGCAGGCCATCGAACGCGCCGGTTCCAAGGGCGGCAACAAGGGCGTGGAAGCTGCCGCCGCCATGCTGGAAACCATCCGCGTGCTGGAGCAGCTGTAATCCATGAGCAAGGGTAAATCCGCCAGCCGCCGGGGCGAACGCGCCCAGGCTTTTCAGGTTCTGTACGGGCTGTCCTTCGCCGACGCCACCTCGCTGGAAGACGTGCGCCGCGCCTTCCTGCAGTCCCCCGACCATCAGGAGACCGAAGAAGGCGAGCTGCCTTCCGGTTTTGCCTGGGATCTGGTGCAGGGCGTGTGGAGCAGGCGCGATGAACTGGACAAGACCATCAGCCGCTTCTCGCGCAACTGGCGCGTGGACCGCATGGGTCGCGTGGAGCTGACCCTGCTGCGCCTGGCCATGTACGAACTGCTGTACCGCCAGGACGTCCCCGCCAAGGTCGCCATCAACGAGGCCCTGGAGCTGACCCGCCAGTTCGGCGAAGACAACGCCACCAGTTTTGTCAACGGTATTCTGGACGCCGCCGCCAAGGCTCTGGAAAAGGGTTCCCTCTCCGCCGGAGAGGATTCCACCAACTAAAAGCAGACAAGTGTCATGACGCAAGATCGTTATTCCCCGCAGGACATCGAACAGAAATGGCAGGAGCGCTGGCAGCAGCAGGATGCCTTTGCCTGCGACCATCACAGCGACAAACCCAAGTATTACGTGCTGGAGATGTTCCCCTACCCCTCGGGCAACATCCACATGGGCCATGTGCGCAACTATTCCATCGGTGACGTGGTGGCCCGCTGCAAGCGCATGCAGGGCTTCAACGTGCTGCATCCCATGGGCTGGGACGCCTTCGGCCTGCCCGCGGAAAATGCCGCCATCAAGCACAACACCCATCCGGCCAAGTGGACCTATGCCAACATAGACAACATGCGCGCGCAGCTGCGCCGCCTGGGCTATTCCTATGACTGGTCCCGCGAAGTGGCCACCTGCCGCCCCGAGTACTACCGCTGGGAGCAGAGCTTCTTCCTGCGCCTGCTGGAAAAGGGCCTGGTCTACCGCAAGAAGGCGCCCCAGAACTGGTGCCCCTCCTGCCACACCGTGCTGGCCAACGAACAGGTCATCGACGGCCTGTGCTGGCGCTGCGACAGCCATGTGGAACAGAAGGACCTGACCCAGTGGTTCCTGCGCATCACCGCCTATGGTGACGAACTGCTGCAGGACCTGCAGAAGCTGGAAGGCGGCTGGCCCGACCGCGTGCTCTCCATGCAGCGCAACTGGATCGGCAAGTCCACCGGTGCGGCCGTGCGCTTCGGCCTGCCCGCTCCCCTGGACGGCGTCGACCATCTGGAAGTCTTCACCACCCGTCCCGACACCGTGTTCGGCGTGACCTTCCTGACCTTGGCCCCCGAACATCCGCTGGTGGAAAAGCTCATCGAAGGCTACGAAAAGGCCGACGAAGTGCGCGCCTTCGTGACCCGCATCCGCAACATGGACCGTCTGGAGCGCCAGTCCGACAATCTGGAAAAAGAAGGCATCTTCACCGGCGCCTATGTGATCCATCCCTTCACCGGCCAGCAGGTGCCCGTGTGGCTGGGCAACTTCGTCCTGGCCGACTACGGTACCGGCGCCGTCATGGGCGTGCCCGCCCACGACCAGCGTGACTTCGAATTCGCCCGCAAGTACGGCCTGCCCGTCAAGGTGGTCATCAGCCCCGAAGGCGAGGTCCTCGACCCCGCCACCATGGAAGCCGCCTTCACCACCGAAGGCGTGATGGTCAATTCCGGCGACTTCGACGGCATGCCCAACACCGACGGCAAGAAGGCCGTGGCCGAACGTCTGGAAAAGGAAGGCAAGGGCAAGGCCACCACGCAGTTCCGCCTGCGTGACTGGAACATCTCGCGCCAGCGTTACTGGGGCGCCCCCATCCCGGTCATCTACTGCGACAAGTGCGGCGTGGTGCCCGAGAAGGAAGAGAACCTGCCCGTGCTCCTGCCCCTGGATGCCCATGTGCGTGAAGACGGCCGCTCTCCCCTGCCCGAGACCGACTCCTTCGTGCGCTGCACCTGCCCCGTCTGCGGTGGCGAGGCCCGTCGCGAGACCGATACCCTGGACACCTTCGTGGAGTCCTCCTGGTACTTCGCCCGCTACACCGGCGCCCGCAATACCGAGAGCGCCTTCGATATGGACGCCCTCAAGTACTGGCTGCCCGTGGACCAGTACATCGGCGGTGTGGAACACGCCATCCTGCACCTGCTCTACGCCCGCTTCTTCACCAAGGTCCTGCGCGACCTGGGCTTCTACCCCGAAGGCCTGGACGAGCCCTTCACCAACCTGCTCACCCAGGGCATGGTGCTCAAGGACGGCAGCAAGATGTCCAAGTCCAAGGGCAATGTGGTGGACCCCACGGCCATGATCGCCAAGTACGGCGCGGACACCGTGCGTCTGTTCTGCCTCTTCGCCGCACCGCCGGAGCGTGACTTCGACTGGTCCGACAGCGGCATCGAAGGCTCCTCGCGCTTCCTGCACCGCGTCTGGCGTCTGTTCATGGACGAGGCCGAGCGCCTGTCCGCGGTCAAGGCCTGCGGCGCCGGTGCCGACGACGTGACCACGCCCGAAGCCCGCGACCTGCGCCGCCGCGAACACCTGACGGTCAAGAAGGTCACCGAGGACATGGGCAACCGCTTCCAGTTCAACACCGCCATCTCCGCGGTCATGGAACTGGTCAACGCCATGTACCTGTCCCGTGAAAAGCTGGGCAAGAGCGACGCCGAGAACCGCGTCTTCTCTTCGGCCATGGCCACGGTGCTGACCCTGCTCTCGCCCATCACCCCGCACCTGTGCGAGGAACTGTGGCAGCGCATGGGCCACACCTCTTCCCTGCAGGAAGAAGCCTGGCCCGTGTGCGAGGAAAGCGCCCTGGTGCAGGATACCGTCACCATCGCCCTGCAGGTCAACGGCAAGCTGCGCGGTACCATCGAAGTGCCCGCCGGTGCCGACAAGGCCCGGATGGAAGAAGTGGCCCTGGCCGACGCCGCCGTGCAGCGTCACACCAGCGGCCTGACCATCCGCAAGGTCGTGGTGGTGCCCGGCAAGCTGGTCAACGTGGTGGCCAACTAGCCCGCAGGGAGCCCCGCTCCGCAATACTGAACCGAACCGTTGCGGGGGAAGAAGGCCCGGACATGCCGTCCGCCTTTTTTCCCCGCAACGTCGTTTTCCATCCCGAACCCAGGACGTACCATGCCCAGACCCGGTTTTTCCTTTCTCGTCTGCCCGGACAGCCGCCTTTTGCAGGCCCGTCTGGAAGCCCTTGTGAGCGCCCAGGGCGACAGCGGCCGCTGGGAACGGCACGTCCACTGGGGGGACGAGGAGCCTTCGCCGCGCTTCTGGGAACAGCTCACCCTCCAGGGGCTGTTCGGCACGCCGCGCTTGCTGGTGGTGCGTCAGGCCCATCTCTGGCCCGCCGCGGTCTGGAAAAAGATCTCCGCCGCCCTGGCCCGGCCCTCGGAACAGTGCTGGCCTTTCTTCTGCCTGGAAGTGGCCTGGGAAAAAGGCCAGCCCAAGATCCCTGCCCACATCGCCAAGCTGCGCTGCCTGGGCTTTGCCGACCAGCAGGGCTGGATCTGGCGCAGCGAAGGCCTGAGCGAGCGCAGCATCAAGAAATATGTCCGCGACCGCGCCCAGGCCCTGGGCATCCCCTTCGAGGCCGACGCCTTCGAACAGTTCTGCACTTCCGTGCCCCCCGATGCCCAGGCCGTGGAGAACGAACTGGAAAAACTCCTGCTCCTGCGCCCGGCGGATGACGGGCAGGCCATGCCCTGGTCCGTCACCACGGACATGCTGGCCACCAGCTCCTGGGCCCCGGAATGCAATATCTTCGCCTGCATCCGCCATATGGAAGCCGGCAACCTGGCCGCTGTCTGGAAAGAGCTGGCCCGGGGCCGCAAGGACGTGGAAGGCCTGCTCTTCCCCCTGCTCTCCCTGCTGGCCCGCGAGTTCCGCCAGCTCTGGCAGGCCTGCGCGGGCGAGAAAGTCCGCTTCCATCCCTCCGAAGCCAACGCCAAGCAACAGCTGGCACGCCGTCTGGGCCCCGCCGCCCTGGCCCGCTGTCTGGGCATGATCATGGACGCCGAGCTGGCCATCAAGAGCGGCCGCTGCACGCCTGAGCAAAGCCTGGACAAGCTGGCCACCGATCTTGTGGCCCTCTTCGCCGCTGCCCGGCGCTAGGGATTTTTGAAAGCACACTGATTTTTTTGGGGAAGCCCCCCTTGTTCCGCTGTCGCCCGCAGCTTTCTCCGTCGCAACGGGCACGGCCCGTGTCGCTTTTATTGGGGGAAGGGACCTCCTTTTGCTGGCGCGAAAAGGGGGTCCCTTCCCCCAAGCCCCCATCCTCCCCCAAACGCGCTTTCTTCCGGAAAATTTTTGCATGACGGTCAGACCTTCGACTCAAAAGGGCGAAACCTTCCACGAAGACATGTGACACGGCGCCTGCAATTCTCCGGGCGCACTCTATCCCCAAAAATCACAGACGACAGTCACAGGGCTCTCTGCCACAGGCAGCTGAGGGACTGCATCATCAGCCCTTCCGAGCTTATGACTGGTCACGAAGCCAAAGAGGACGCTCCCCGGGGCGTCCTCTTTGGCTTCCAGTAAAACGCGCTGGGGAGGGGGGGAATTTGAAGGGAGGGGGACACCTCTCGCGCCGGCAGCGACCGAAGGCGGCCGCAGGCCGTGCCCGTTAGCGACAAAGGAGCCTTACGGGCATCGACAGCAGAGATGAGGGGTCCCCCTCCCCTCAATGAATCTCTTTTCTGCCCCTTGCGCTTGCCAAAAAGCATCTTACCTTATGACCGCAATGCCTGTATCCTCTGCCTCTCCCCATAGCGGCCACCGCAGCCGCCTGCGTCAACGACTGGCTCGCGAGCCTCTGGCTGTGGCCGATTATGAGATCCTGGAACTGTTGCTGGGCTACGGGCAGCCGCGCAAGGATACCAAACCGCTGGCCCGGGAACTGCTGCTGCGCTTCCACAATATCCGCGGCGTGCTGGACGCTCCGCCGGAACAGCTGCTGGCCGTGCCGGGTTTCGGCCCCGGCCTGCTCTCCATGTGGCAGGTGCTGCGCGAAGTGCTGGCCCGCCATGCGGCCGCGCCCCTGTTGCAGGGGGTGGAAGTGGCAACGCCCCAGGCAGTGGCCGAGATGGCCCGGGCCCGTCTGGCCGGCAGCCAGCAGGAAGAATGCTGGCTGGCCATGGTCAATGCGGGCAACCGCCTCGTGGCCTGGGAACGCCTGCGCCAGGGCAATGTGGAAAGCGTCCCTTTGCTGCCCCGCGATGTACTGGAGCCTGCCCTGCGCTACAAGGCCAGCGGCATCATCCTGGTGCACAACCATCCGGGCGGCCAGACCCGGCCCTCCCAGCCCGACCTCATCTTCACCAATACCGTGCGGGAGCTGGCCGTCAACATGGGGCTGCGTTTTCTGGACCATGTGATCGTCACCGATAATGGCTGCTACAGCATCTGCCAGTGCAGACACCTGTAAGCAGTCCGGGAGTATATATGTCTGATCAGAAAAAGAACGACCATCCGCTGGAGGACATGCTGTCCCAGTTGCAGGATGCCCTGAGCCAGGCGGTGGATGCCGCCGGACAGGACCAGGGGACGAGCGGCGACGAACAGGCGTCGGCCCCCGGCGAACAGCAGATCTCCGACCTGCTGCCGGTGCTGCCCGTTCGGGATGTCGTAGTGTTCAACTACATGATCCTGCCGCTGTTCATCGGTCGCGAAAAATCCGTCAAAGCCGTGGAAGCCGCCCTCAAGAAGGGCCGCCACCTGCTGGTCTGCACCCAGAAGGAAGAATCCACCGAAGATCCCGGCCCCAACGACCTCTACACTGCCGGTACGGTGGTGCAGGTCATGCGCATGCTCAAGATGCCCGACGGCCGCATCAAGATCCTGGTGCAGGGCGCCAGCCGGGCCAAGGTGGAAGGCTACCACCGTGTGGAGCCCTATCTGGAAGCCCGCATCACCGTCCTGCAGGAAGAGACGCCCCCGCGCGACGCCAAGATAGAAGCCCTGCTGCGCTCCGCCCGTGAGCAGAGCGAAAAGGTGCTCCAGCTGCGCGGCGTGGCCTCCCCGGACATCCTGGCCGTGCTCCAGGGCGTGGAGGAACCGGGCCGTCTGGCCGACCTCATCGCCGCCAACCTGCGCATGAAGACCGCCGAGGCCCAGCGCATCCTCGAAGCCGTGAACCCCGTGGAGCGCCTGATGCTGGTCAACATCCAGCTCGAACGCGAGGTGGAAGTGGCCACCATGCAGGCCCACATCCAGAGCACGGCCCGCGAAGGCATGGACAAGGCGCAAAAGGAATACTTCCTGCGCGAACAGATCAAGGCCATCCGTCACGAACTGGGCGATGCGGCCTCCGAAGGCGAAGAAGAGCTGGACGAGCTGCGCAAGGCCCTGGACAAGGCCGGTCTGCCCAAGGACGTGCGCAAGGAAGCGGACAAGCAATTGCGCCGCCTGTCCGGCATGCACGCCGATTCTTCCGAGGCCAACGTGGTGCGCACCTATCTGGACTGGCTGGTGGAACTGCCGTGGAAGAAGCTTTCCCGCGACCGTCTGGACATCGCCCATGCCAAGGCCATCCTGGATGAGGACCACTACGGTCTGGACAAGATCAAGGACCGCATCCTGGAATTCCTCAGCGTGCGCAAGCTCAATCCCCAGTCCAAGGGCCCCATCCTCTGCTTCGCCGGCCCTCCAGGCGTGGGCAAGACCTCGCTGGGCCGCTCCATCGCGCGGGCCCTGGGCCGTCATTTCCAGCGCCTGTCCCTGGGCGGCATGCATGACGAGGCCGAGATCCGCGGCCACCGCCGCACCTATATCGGCGCCATGCCCGGCCGCATCATCCAGGCCATCAAGCAGGCCGGTACCCGCAACCCGGTCATCGTGCTGGACGAAGTGGACAAGCTGGGCTCCGATTTCCGGGGCGACCCCTCGTCCGCTCTGCTGGAAGTGCTGGACCCCGAACAGAACCATACCTTCAGCGACCACTATCTGAACGTGCCCTTCGACCTTTCCAAGGTCATGTTCCTGTGTACGGCCAACCATCTGGAGACCATCCCGGCTCCCCTGCGCGACCGTATGGAGGTCATCAGCCTGCCCGGCTACACCATGCAGGAAAAGGTGGAGATCGCCAAACGCCACCTGCTGCCCAAGAAGGTGACGGAGAACGGCCTGCGTGAAGGTGACGTCATCATGGACGATACCGCCCTTACCGCCGTCATCCGCGGCTATACCCGCGAAGCCGGCCTGCGCAACCTGGAACGGGAGCTGGGCTCCATCTGCCGCAAGCTGGCCCGCCAGCGTGCCGAAGGCAAGAAGGGCAGCTTCACCGTGGACAGCGCCATGGTGGAAAAACTGCTGGGCGCGCCGCGCTTCATCGAAGACGAGAAGGACAAGCGCCTCATGCCCGGCATGGCTCTGGGCCTGGCCTGGACCCCGGCCGGCGGCGAGGTGCTGACCATCGAATGCGCCTGCATGAAGGGCAAGGGCAACCTGCAGCTCACGGGCCAGCTGGGCGACGTCATGAAGGAAAGCGCCCGCATCGCCATGAGCTACATCCGCAGCCGAGCCGACAGCCTGGGCATCGACGCGGACTTCAGCGATACGCAGGACATCCACATCCATGTGCCTGCCGGTGCCGTGCCCAAGGACGGCCCCTCCGCCGGTGTCACGCTGACCTCGGCCCTGATTTCGGCCCTGAGCGGCCGCATCGTGCGGGCCGATACCTGCATGACCGGCGAGATCACCCTGCAGGGCCGGGTGCTGCCCGTGGGCGGCATCAAGGAAAAGATCCTGGCCGGTGTGGCACGCGGGCTCAAGCATGTCATCATCCCCAGCCAGAACGTCAAGGATCTGGAAGAGGTCCCCAAGGAACTGCTGAAAAAGATCAAGGTCCACCCCGCACACACCTATGACGATGTGCTGGCCCTGGCCTTCGAACCCGTCAAAAAGACGGCCGCGCGTGCCAAGAAAGCCGCTCCGGCCACGGAAAAGAAATAACGCCGCTGTCGCCCCTGCAAGGCGGTGACGCGGATGGCCCGGGACGACATGGCGTTGCCCCGGGCCTTTTTGCTTTGCCCAGCCGCACACAGGACAAGGATATGACCCTTCAGGAACTGCTGACCTCGCTGACCCGCGACCTGCACGCCGCAGGCACGGATGCCCCCGCGCTGGAGGCCCGCCTGCTGGCAGGCCATGTGCTGCACCTTGACCGCATCGGCCTGATGCTGGCCATGCCCTCCCCTGTGGCGGACGACGCAGCCGCCGCCATCCGCGCCCTGACCGCCCGCCGCTGCGCCGGTGAACCGCTGGCCCACATCACCGGGCGGCGCGAGTTCTTCGGCCGCGATTTCGAGGTCAGCCCGCAGACCCTCATCCCCCGGCCGGAGACCGAGCTGCTGCTGGAGATCGTGCTGCGGGAATGCGAGGGGCACGGGGACGTGCGCTTTGCGGATCTGGGCACGGGCACGGGCTGCATCGGCATCACGCTGGCTCTGGAGATGCCGCACAGCCGGGGCCTGCTGCTGGAATACAGCGCCGGGGCCCTGCCCGTGGCCGCCCGCAACATCCGCAGCCTGCAGGCCGCTGACCGTCTGGCCCTGGTACGGGGGGACATGTTCACGCCGCCGCTGTTGCCGCAGGGGCTGGACGTGCTGGTCAGTAATCCGCCCTACATCGCCGCCGCGGAAGAAGCCGAGGTCATGGCGGAAGTCCTGCATCACGAGCCGCACAGCGCGCTCTTTTCCGAGCAGGACGGTCTGCGCCACCTGCACGCCGTCATCCGTGCCGGACAGCAGGCCTTGAAACCGGGCGGCCTTATCGCCATGGAACACGGTTACCGCCAGGGCGAGGCCGTGCGCCGTCTGCTGATGGAGGCCGGTTACAACGCGCCCCGCACCGAGCAGGATCTGGCCGGTCTGGACCGCTGCACCTGGGCCCGCCGGGGCTGATCCGCCGGAGGAACCAGCAGCAGCGGGCGTCCCTGTCCTCCCGCATCGGCAGGGCACTGCCAAGAGGCACCACCGCTCCCCTTGCTGCACACGCCATCGCCGCCGCCGGCGAGGTCTGCGATGTGTGCCGCCCGCGAGCTGCACACATCTTGATAAAATTTTTCCGGCTCCTCTCCCCGCAGCGACCCTGTACGGAAAGGACGGGGCAGCCCTCCGGCACTCCGTATCTTCCGCCGGGCACGTCGCGCGCGCCGAGGCCGGGCACGGCGAAAAAATTTCCCTCTTCCCGGCTAGGCCCGGAAGGCACTCTTTGCTATAGCAAGGCAAAGGTGTTCGTCATGGGAAGATACGCAGACCCCACGGAAAAAGCCATCCGCTGCCCGCTCAAGGGGCATCAGCGGCCCCTGCTGGCCTGTCTGGCCTGCCGGCATTTCCCCTGTCGCGCCATGACGGAAGAACGGCTGGCCCTGTTGCGCACGTCGCCCTTTGTCCAGCTGGATACGAAAAACTCAAAACTGCTGCCACGGAGGCACGTCATGTATATTTTCAGGATGACTTCTGGAGAACTGCGGGACGCTCCCGAAGATTTCAGCCCCGATGCCCCGGACTTCGAACAGCTGGCCGATGTGGAAGAAGTGCTGGTCATCGGCAAGGTGCTGGTCAAGCAGTTGCGCCTGGTGGCCAAGCCCCGGGAAGAGCGCGACCGCATCCGGGAACAGCTCTCCACGCCCGACCTGCCTGAAGAAGTGGAAGAAGAAAAGCCCCGCCGCAGACGCCGCAGCAGCGTCCGGGACGAGGACTGATGCCTTTGGGGACTGCATCCGTGCGGTCCCTTTTTCTTTTTCCCTTGCTGATTTTCCTTTTCGGGATGCAGGTCAATTTTTTCCATCACCGGGATCCGCCAGCCCCGTCCGCCTTTTGTCCGCCTCTCTTCCCCTGCCCTGGCGTGCCTTCCCCCTGACGGCGATCTTTTTTGCGGCGTCCGCCACTGCCGGGGCACGCGCCCTCCCGGCCCCTGATCCCGGTCTTTCCCGTCCATGACGGGCTGCATGTCCCTCTCCGGACCGCAAGAGCGAGGGCGCTCCCATCCGCTCATCCCGGGGCAGGACTTTTTCCAGAAACGGCAGCCAACAAGCCGGCATCACGCATATTTTTTTGCTCTCCACGCTATGCTTGGGAAATGATTCCCAATCAATTCCGGCATGGACATTTTCCGCGTTACGGTTTAATGTCGCACATGTATAGATAAATCGACGACAACCATAGCGAACAATGACAGCGCCCCTGCCCGCCGGACACCACCGTACCGGCATCCGTACCGGGCCCGCCCCGGAACGAAAAAAGGACGCGCTGTTTTTTTGGCCCCGTATGGATGCAGATCATTCATCCATACATGAATCTCGCGAAGGTTGCCGGGAACATGACACCATCATTCCATATTCGACATGCCTTGCCAGACGACGGACGGACACGGGGTTCTCCTGCCGGATGACATGCAGGCCGGATAGCCTGAGGGGGAAACCATGGAAGAATTGACGAAACTTGTCTCCAACATCAACAGCTTCATCTGGGGCATGTACTGCCTTATCCCGCTGCTGTGTGGTGTGGGCATATACTTCACCATCCGGCTGAAGTTCATCCAGGTCCGCAAGTTCGGACAGGCCGTGCGCATGCTCTTCGGTGACCTTTCCCTGAAGGGCAAGCGCGCCGACAAGCACGGCATGAGCTCCTTCCAGTCCGTGGCCACCGCCATCGCCGCCCAGGTGGGTACCGGCAACCTGGCCGGTGCCGCCACCGCCATCGCCATGGGTGGTCCCGGCGCCATCTTCTGGATGTGGATCGCCGCCTTCTTCGGCATGGCCACCATCTTTGCCGAAGCCGTGCTGGCCCAGGTCTACCGCACCCGCGACGACGCCGGCCACATCACCGGCGGCCCCGCCTACTACATCTCCAAAGGTCTCGGCAGCCACAAGCTGGCCGTGTTCTTCTCGGTCTCCATCATCATCGCCCTGGGTTGCATCGGCAACATGGTGCAGTCCAACTCCATCGCCGACGCCTTCAAGACCGCTTTTGACGTGCCGCCCCTGGTCATGGGCCTGATCATCGCCGCCTGCGGTGCCTTCGTCTTCTTCGGCGGCATCGGCCGCATCGCTGCCGTGACCGAAAAGATGGTGCCCCTCATGGCCCTGCTGTATGTCATCGGCGGCCTGTTCGTGGTCCTCAGCAATGCCGACCAGATCATTCCCGCCTTCAAGATGATCTTTGTGGGCGCCTTCGATCCTTCGGCCGCCACCGGCGGCATCATCGGTGCCGGTGTCAAGGAAGCCATCCGTTACGGTGTGGCCCGCGGCCTGTTCTCCAACGAAGCCGGTATGGGTTCCACGCCTCACGCCCATGCCGTGGCCAAGGTGCAGTACCCCGCCCAGCAGGGCCTGATGGGTATCGTCAGCGTGTTCATCGATACCTTCGTCGTGCTCAACATGACCGCCCTGGTCATCTTCGTCACCGGCGCTCTGGACGGTACCACCACCGGTATCGCCCTGACCCAGAAGGCCTTCTCCACCGGTCTGGGTGCCTTTGGTATCAAGTTCGTGGCCATCTGCCTGCTGTTCTTCGCCTTCTCCACCATCGTGGGCTGGTATTTCTTCGGTGAGCAGAACGTCAAGTACCTGTTCGGTACCCGCGGCGTGACCCCCTACCGCGTGGTGGTGATGTGCTTCATCGTCATGGGTTCCCTGCTGCAGGTGAACCTGGTGTGGGAACTGGCCGACATGTTCAACGGCCTCATGGCCTTCCCCAACCTTATCGCCCTCATCGGTCTGGCCAAGGTCGTGAGCAAGGCCCTGGACGAATTCGAACAGGCCAACCTGGCTGACAACAAGTAGGATCCCTGCCTGAAACAAAAAGTCCCCTGACCATCGTGGCCAGGGGACTTTTTTCATTTTTTTTCAAGGCCTCGCAGGCAGCCGCAGGGCCATGCATCAGGGAAAAAAGCGTAGGGGAATCAAAGCGTGGTCCCGATGCAGCCATCATGCTTTCAACATACTGCAACAAAAAACAGAAAAAACAAATGTAACACTACATAATAATGCCATTTATGGAATTTTTTTTCATCCATCGCACAGGATTTTTTTATAAAATTAGATAAAAAATAAAAAATTTACTCACTCTTTTTCTTAATGTATTGCCTTTATGCAGTAAAAAATATCCCCCATATTCCCTGCTTGATTTCACACTATAATAATTATATGCATACCGGACATTTTTTGATTCTGACCGGCCCTGCCGGGCCGAAGCAAAATTTTTCTCCCACCATAGCTTCACGGAGGTATCGAAAATGGAGCTCATCTACACTGGCAAAACGAAGAACGTCTATGCCCTGGAAAACGGCAACTATCTGCTGAAGTTCAAAGATGACTGCACCGGCAAGGACGGCGTTTTCGATCCCGGCGAGAACTCCGTGGGCCTGACCATCGACGGCGTGGGCGACGTGAACCTGCGCATGTCCATCTACTTCTTCGAAAAGATCAATGCCGCCGGCATCAAGACCCACTATGTGAGCGCCAACCTGGCCGACACCACCATGGAAGTCCTGCCTGCCAAGCCCTTCGGCAAGGGCCTGGAAGTGATCTGCCGCCACAAGGCCGTGGGCAGCTTCATCCGCCGTTACGGTGATTACATCGAAGAAGGTGCCGACCTGCCCGCCTATGTGGAAACCACCTTCAAGAACGACGCCCTGGGCGACCCCCTGGTCACCAAGGACGCCCTGGTGGCCCTGGGCGTGATGACCGACAAGCAGTACGACGACATCAAGGACATGACCCAGAAGATCACCCAGATCGTGGCCGACGACCTGAAGGAAAAGGGCCTGGTCCTGTACGACATCAAGTTCGAATATGGCTATGACGCCGACGGCAAGGTCATCCTCATCGACGAGATCGCCTCCGGCAACATGCGCGTCTACAAGGACGGCAAGTACATCGATCCCATGACCCTGTCCAAGATGTTCTTTGCCTAATCGGCAGGAACCTCCCCGCCGCGGCCTGACGGGCTGACGGCATCCGCCTGCAAGGCACGCCCGGTATGGAATGCTCCATGCCGGGCTTTTTTTATGCCGGATGCAGCTGCGGGACAGGACTTTTTCCCTCTCCGTCATGCGCAGGACAGACGATCCAGCGATCTTTCCAGCCTGTCGGCGCAGCAGTGACGCACGACGCCCTTCCAAGCTCCTCACACACAACGCGACAGCCTTCAATAATCTGGAATCACAGAAGAAAAACAAGACATCACAAAGCCGGCATGATTTTCTCCAGCGTTCGTATTGCAGCCATTACAAATAAACTGATACAATAAAATAAAGACACATATATTTCTCCATACTCTCGGGAGGGACGCATGCTGTACGCGCATACGCTCGCCGGCCATCCGAAAGAAGACTGGCAGACCTTGCAGGAGCATCTGGACAACGTCGGCAGGCTGGCAGCGGACTTTGCCTCCTTGTTCGGAGCCGCCAGGACAGGGGCGACGCTGGGTACCCACCACGATGCCGGAAAAGCCACAGAAGGATTCCAGCGCAGGCTGGAAGGCGGCCCACGTGTCGATCATTCCACAGCAGGGGCCGTACTGCTCGGGCAACGCTGGGAAGCGTCTCCATCCCGGCAGACCGCCGCCCTAGGCACCATGCTGTCCCGTTTTCTGGCCTATCCCATCCTCGGACATCACGGCGGCCTGCCCGACGCCGGATCCGAATACGGTACCGGTCTCGACCACCGCCTTGCTCCCGGCAATATCCAAAAACTTCCCCCCTGGGATCCCGCGGCCATCCCGCTTCCGGCCTCTCCCATGGACGTCTACCAAGAGCTTCTCCCGCTCATCTGCAAGCAGGGACGCCACCCTGATCTCTTCCGCATCTGCTTTGCCCTGCGCATGCTGTTTTCCTGCCTTGTGGATGCCGACTATCTCGATACGGAACGTTTCTGCACCCCCAACATCTACCGGCTCCGGCCAGCGGTCCCCGCCCTGTCGCCGCTGGCCGCCCGTCTGGAAGACTATCTGCATCGCAAAGGTTTCCTGCACGAAAGCCGTGTTAGTCTGGAAGAACTTGAAGCAGGCGCGGCCGCGCCCTGCGGCAGCAGTGAACGCCAAAAGGCCATCGCCCTGGCCCGCTCCTTCATCCGCGAACAGTGCGAACAGGCTGCGGCCGCCGCTCCCGGCCTGTTCTCGCTCACAGTCCCGACCGGAGGGGGCAAGACGCTCTCCTCGCTGTCTTTCGCCATACGGCACGCCATCCGGCACGATCTGCGCCGCATCATCTTTGTGGTGCCCTACACCAGCATCATCGAACAGAACGCCCAAATATTCCGCGAGGCGCTCGGCGATGAGGTGGTGCTGGAACACCACAGCAATTTCGTCCATCCCGACGAAGGCGATGACGAAAGTACGGCCAGCCTGCAATACCGGCTGAGTACGGAGAACTGGGAAGCAGCCGTCATCGTCACCACGTCCGTCCAGTTTTTCGAATCCCTGTTTTCCTGCAAGCCTTCCCGCTGCCGCAAACTGCACAACATCGCCCGCAGTGTGGTCATCCTCGACGAAGCCCAGATGATCCCCGTGCCCTTTGTCGCTCCCTGCGTGGAGGCCCTGCGCAGCCTTGCCGGGCACTACGGGACAAGCATCGTCCTCTGCACGGCCACCCAGCCGGCCCTGCTGCGCTCCACGGCCCTGCCTTGCGGGTTTGAGCCGGACGAAGTCCGCAGCCTGGTGCCCGAAGCGAGCCTCCCGGCCCTGTTCAGGATCTTTGAACGCGTGCGGACGACCTTTGAGCCCATGCTCACCGACGCGGAACTGGGCGCACGCCTGCTGGCGGAGCGCCAGGTGCTCTGCATCCTGAATTCACGGCGCCATGCCCGCGCGCTGTTCGAGCGATGCGGCAAAAACGAGGATCTTTTCCATCTCAGCGCGTACATGACGCCCTGCCACCGCAGCCGCACCTTGCAGACCATACGGGAAAGGCTGGCCAGCGGCCTTCCCTGCCGTGTCATCAGCACCTCGCTCATCGAGTGCGGCGTGGATATCAGCTTTCCCGTGGTCTATCGCGAACGCAACGGCCTCGATGTCATTGCCCAGGCAGCCGGGCGCTGCAACAGGCATGGAGAACGGGAGCTTGGGCAGGTCTGCGTCTTTGACGGCGAACAGCCCGTTCCCCTCCGGGCCGCCGACCTGAACCGCAGACGCGAGGCCTGTGCCCTTGTCCAGGATGCGGACGACCTGTTCGGGCCCGCGACCATCCGGCGTTATTTCCAGGCCCTGTACAGCCACCCGGAACTGCTCGATGAGCACGCCATCCTCCGGAAGATGAATCTCGTCACCTCCTCCAATGCCGCACTGGACCCGCGCTTTTACCGCATCCCCAAGCTGGATGCGGATTTTGCGGAGATCGACAGAACATTCCAGTTTATCGAATCTCAAACGGATAGCGTGGTCATCGAATCCCAGCTCCCGGAAGAGTTGCGCACCTTCCTGCGCAACGAGCAGGCCCTCCCCTCCCGGGTGTTCCGCAGGCTGCAATCCTACAGCGTCCAGGTCTATCGCTGGGAACGGGAAGCCATGGAACAGGCCGGCCGGCTGGAGTGCCTCCATGACTGCGTGTACCTGCTCAGCGGCGGTCTGGGCTATGCGGAGGACACCGGACTGGATGTGCGGATGGCGGACGGCATCTCCTCGGCAGATCTGGTTTTCTGATCCGCCAGACAGGCCGGGAAGATCCCGGCAAGGACAGCAACTGAAAGGAGGCTCCCATGATCGGAGTCAGATTACGGGTCCGGGGCGACTATGCCCTGTTCACCCGCCCGGAAAACAAGGGGGAACGCTGCAGCTATGATGTCCCCACGCCATCGGCGATGCGCGGCATCCTTGAAGCCATCCACTGGAAACCGGCCATACGCTGGCTCGTGGACAGGATCCACGTCCTGAACCCCATCGTGTTCGACAGCATCCGGCGCAACGAGGTCTCGGAAAAGGGCCCCAGCGTGAAAAGCGTCAAAAATGCGGCAAAGAACGGCACGCCCCTGTACCTGTTCGCCGACGAATGCCGCCAGCAACGGGCCACCCTGCTGCTGCGGCATGTGGATTACGTCATCGAGGCCCATTTCGAGCTGACGGACAAAGCCGGCCCGTCGGACAACGAAGGCAAGCACATCGACATCTTTCGGCGCCGCGCACGGAATGGCGAGTGCTTCCAGCAGCCTTGTCTGGGTTGCCGTGAGTTCCCCGCCTATTTTTCCCTTCTGGAAGAAAAGGATGCGATGCCCGCCTCCAGCCTGGTCCACGATGCGCCGCGCGATCTCGGCTATATGCTGTACGACATCGACTATGCCCACGGCATGAAGCCCCTGTTCTATCGTCCGCGCCTGGAACAGGGGATCATCGACGTGGCCCGCTGGAAAAGGGAAACCCTATGTATCTGACAGAACTGTACCGTTTTTACGAACGCATGACGCAGGATCCCCAGTCCGGCATGCCGCCCGAAGGCATGAGCGCCGAAGCCATCCACTTTGCCCTGGTCATCGGCGAAGACGGCAGCCTGAAAGGCGTGCATGACCTGCGCGACAGCAAAGGCAAGCCGCTGCGCCGTTTCGTACCGGCGGCGGTCAGCCGATCGAGCAATGTCGCCGCCAACTTCCTGTGGGACAAGACCTCCTACGTCCTCGGCATCGACGGACGTGACGATTCCTGCCCCTCCCCGGAAAAACGACAGGCCTTCCTGGCGTTGCATCATGAGCGTTTCGATGCCTGCCCGGACAGACACGCCAAAGCGCTGCTGGCCTTTCTGGATCACTGGCGGCCGGAGATGCTCCACAGCCTGCCCGAACGTCAGGCCCTGCTGGGCAGCCGCCTGGTCTTCCAGCTTGAAGGCGAAGACCGCTTCCTCCACGAAGAACCGGCCATGGACGCAGGCCCGGCAACGGGCAGCGCGGAGATCTCCTTTGCCCTGGTCATCGCTGAAGACGGCAGCCTGAGATCTGTCCGCGACCTGCGCGACAGTAAAGGCAAGCCGCGCAAGATGTCCGTCCCGGCGGCACGGCGGCGGAAAAAGGAACTGCTCCCGAACATGCTCTGGGATGACGCGGCGTATGTGCTGGGCGTTGACGGAAAGGACGATACACGCCCCAGCCCGGAGACCGCGGCAGCCTTCCACGCCCTCCACAGGAAACTGCTGCAGGATGCGGACGACAAACACGCCCGCGCCCTGCTGGCCTTTCTGGACCGCTGGCAGCCGGAGATGCTCCAAAGCCTGCCGGAACGTCAGGCCCTTCTGGACAGCAACCTGGTCTTCCGGCTCCAGGGCGACGAGGGCTTCCTGCACGAACACCCCGCCCTGCGGCGGATCTGGCTGGAAAATCTCGACGGACAGGAATGCCCGCAGGGCCAGTGCCTCGTCACGGGCAGGGAAGGCCCCATCCTGAAAGTGCATCCCGTCATCAAAGGCGTCATAGGCGCCCAGACCTCGGGGGCCCGTCTCATCTCGTTCACCTGCAACTCGTTCCAGTCCTTCGGCAAGGAACAAAGCGAAAATGCCCCTGTCAGCCCGCGCGCGGCCCGCGGCTATACCACGGCCCTGAACTACCTGCTCCAAAAGGAGCACAAACAGGTCGTACGCCTGGGGGAAGACAGCATCGTCTTCTGGACGGACAGGGCCTGCGCGGAGGAATCCCTGCTCGGGGCCCTGTTCGACGGTCTCGACGCCACCGAGCAGACGCAGGACAGCGCCCTGCTGCACAAGGTCCGCTCCCTGCTGACGGCCATGGCCTGCGGCCGCCCCGTCAGCGAAGATGACGGTATCGACACCAGCGTGCGCTTTTTCGTACTCGGACTTGCCCCCAATGCCGCCCGGCTGGGCGTCCGTCTCTGGGTGACGGACACCTTCGGCAATCTGCTGCAACGCTTCGGCCGCTGGTATCGCGACCTGGCCATCGAACGCCGTTACCCCGGCGAAGAGGAGCACCCCGCCCTGTGGCGGCTGCTGCGGGACCTTGCCCCCTTGCAAAAATCCGAAAACATCCCGCCCCTGCTCGGCGGGCAGCTGCTGCGCAGCATCCTGCTGGGGCGCGCCTGGCCGCAAAGCATGTACACTGCCGCTCTGCAGCGCATCCACGCGGACAAGAACGTCACCTATTACCGGGCCGCGCTCATCAAGGCCCATCTTTGCGATACGACAGCAAAAGGAGCCACCATGTCACTGGACAAGGAAGAACAGAACAAGGGTTACCGGCTGGGCCGCCTGTTCGCGGTCCTGGAAAAAGCCCAGACCGACGCGCTGGGCAGCGTGAACGCGTCGCTCCGGGAACGCTACATCGGCGCGGCCTCGACGCGGCCCTGCCTGGTGTTCCCGCAGCTGCTGAAGACGGCCCAGTTCCACATCTCCAAAAGTGCCAAGCAGCATCCCGGCTACGACATCCGCTTTTCCCGTCTGGTAAGCGAGATCATGGACGGCATGACGGTCTTTCCGCCTGTGCTCTCGCTGGAGGATCAGGGCCGCTTCATGCTGGGCTACTATCATCAGAACAACGCACTCTATCAGAAAAAGACGGCTGACGACGCCGAAAACTAAGGAGAACTGCCATGCCTGCCATCACGAACCGTTATGACTTCGTGCTTTTCTTCGACGTGGAGAACGGCAACCCCAACGGCGATCCCGACGCCGGCAACATGCCCCGCATCGACCCCGAGACCGGCCTGGGGCTGGTGACGGACGTCTGCCTCAAGCGCAAGGTGCGCAATTATGTGGAGCTGGCCAAGGAAGGAGCCACCGGCTACCGGATCTATGTGCAGGAAAAAGCCGTGCTCAACCAGAAGAACCAGGAGGCCTACACGGCCCTGTCGCTGAAGGCGGAATCCAAAAAGCTGCCCAAAAAGCCTGACGACGCCCGCGCCGTCACGGCCTGGATGTGCGAGAACTTTTTCGACATCCGTACCTTCGGAGCCGTCATGGCCACGGAAGTGAACTGCGGTCAGGTACGCGGCCCGGTGCAGCTGACCTTTGCCCGCAGCGTGGAGCCCGTCGTCCCTGCCGAGGTGAGCATCACGCGTATGGCCGTGACCAATGAAAAAGACCTGGAAAAAGAGCGCACCATGGGCCGCAAGTTCATCGTGCCTTACGGCCTGTACCGGATGGAGGGCTTTGTTTCCGTCCCGCTGGCGGAAAAAAGCGGCTTTGCCGATGACGACCTGGACCTGCTGTGGGAGGCGCTCAGCAACATGTTCGAGCATGACCGCTCAGCGGCACGCGGCAAGATGGGCGCCCGCAAGCTGTTCATCTTCAAGCATGAAAAACGCATGGGCAACGCGCCCGCACAAAAGCTTTTCGACATGGTGCACTGCCGCCGCACCAGTGAAGGCCCGGCCCGCGGCTTTGCGGATTATGCCGTCACGCTGGAAGGCACCTGCCCTGAAGGCATCAGTGTGGAAGAGCGCCTGTAGCCATGCACGACATCCTGTTGTCCGCCCTGCAGCATTATGTGGTCTGTCCCCGGCAGTGCGCGCTCATCCATATGGAACAGATATGGACGGAAAACGAGCACACCGCCGCGGGACGCCTGCTGCACGAGTCCGTCCACAGCGGGGAGACCCGGCTGCGGGACGGCGTCAGGATCGTCACAGACCTTGAGCTCCATTCCGCGCGGCTGGGGCTCCGCGGCAAATCTGATGCCGTGGAGCTCCACCGCGACGGCCGAGGATGGCGGCCCTACCCGGTGGAATATAAAAAAGGCTCTCCCCATGGAGACTGCCTGGCGGACAGCATCCAGCTCTGCGGGCAAGCCCTGTGTCTGGAAGAGATGTTTGCCACGTCCATCCCCGAAGGGGCCCTGTTTTACGGCACGCCTCACCGGCGTACGGTGGTGCGGTTCAGCCCGGAGCTTCGGGAAAAAACGGAGCGGACCGTCGCGGCCGTGCGGGAGATGCTGGCAAGCGCCCGGCTGCCCTCCGCACAAAAAAGCGCCGTCTGTTCTTCCTGCTCGCTTGCGGCCTGCTGCATGCCCGGTTCGCCGCCTGCTGTTTCCGTCTATCTGGACAAACTGTGTGAGGAAGAGGGATGAAACGCTATCTGAATACCTTGTTCGTCACCACGCAGGATACCTGGCTCTCCAAACAGGGGGAATGTGTGGAGCTGCACCATGACGGACAGCGCCTTGGGACCATCCCACTGCATACACTCCAGTCCATCGCCTGCTTTGGCCGGGTAAGTTGCAGCCCGTATCTTCTGGAACATTGTGCGGCACTGGGCGTCACGGTCTCCTGGTTTTCCGAGAGCGGCCGTTTCATGGCGTCTGTCCAGGGCCCGACCAGGGGGAACGTGCTCTTGCGCCGGGCCCAGTACCGCGCGACCGACAGCCCCCGGCAGACGGCCGACCTTGCGCGCTCCTTCCTGATAGGCAAGGTGGCCAACTGCAGGACCATACTCATGCGACAGGCGCGCAACGCCCCTCTTCCGGCCCTGTCCGCCGCCATCGAATCCCTGGGCCATACCCTCAGGCAGCTCCGCCGGGAAGACGACCTGGAGACCCTGCGAGGGCTGGAAGGCGATGCCGCCCGGACATACTTCGGAGCCTTCGATCTGCTCATCCGTCCCCAATGCCGTGCCGGGGGCATGGTCTTTGAACAAAGGAGCAGGCGCCCTCCCATGAACGAGGTGAACTGTCTCCTTTCCTTTCTCTATACCCTGCTTGCCCATGATATCCGCAGCGCGTGCGAAAGCGTCGGCCTGGATCCGGCCGTCGGCTTTCTCCATCGGGAACGCCCCGGCCGGGCAAGCCTGGCGCTGGACATCATGGAAGAATTTCGTCCGTATCTTGCGGACAGGCTGGCCCTGTCGCTCATCAACCGCCAGCAGCTGACGGCAAAGGACTTCATCCGCGCACCGTCGGGAGCTGTCACCATGAAGGAAAAAAGCCGAAAAAAGGTCATCGTTGCCTGGCAGGAAAGAAAGAAGGACGACGTGGAGCATCCCTTCCTCCATGAACGCATGGCTGTCGGCCTTGTTTTTTTCATCCAGGCCCGCCTGCTGGCCAGGACCCTCCGTGATGATCTGGAAGCCTATCCCCCCTTTGTCGTGAGGTGATCATGGTCGTCCTTGTCAGCTATGACGTGAATACACAGGATGCCGCAGGCAAACGCAGGCTGCGCCGCATAGCCAGGCTTTGCACCAGCTGGGGGCAGCGGGTCCAGTTTTCTGTTTTTGAGTGCCTGCTCGATAATGCCCAATGGCAGGTCTTGCGTGCGCAGCTCCTGGACGAGATGGACCCGGAACGGGACAGCTTGCGCTTCTATTTTTTGGGGAACCACTGGCGAAGCAAGATAGAGCATATCGGCGTCAAGGCAGCCTACGATCCGGAAGGTCCGCTGATATTCTGATCGAGGACCTCTATGGGGCGTCTTTTCCCGGCAGGATATCGAGGCCTGTTATATATTGATATCATTAAAAAATATATTTCCAGTTTGAAAAAACGTCCTGCCTTTGACCTGAATCTTTTTTCATCCTCGAAAAGGATTTGCTAATCACGGGAATCTACTGGATAAAACATGGAAACTGTCGCACCCCACGCGGGTGCGTGGATTGAAACGCCGGGAACGCCGTTGTTGGGGGCCGTCACCAGGGCGTCGCACCCCACGCGGGTGCGTGGATTGAAACGCAGTCTTAACTACATTAGTTAATCCCACGAATCAAGTCGCACCCCACGCGGGTGCGTGGATTGAAACTAAAAGAAAAAATAGAATCTTAGGAGAACCAGATAAGTCGCACCCCACGCGGGTGCGTGGATTGAAACCTGCTATGGCCGTGCAACGCTATTACGCGGGGCGGCGTCGCACCCCACGCGGGTGCGTGGATTGAAACCCTTCCCGCGAGCTGCTGGTCGTCATCCTGACGGGGTCGCACCCCACGCGGGTGCGTGGATTGAAACTATCTGGCGGCTCATGGTCTGCTGGGCCTCGGCCAGTCGCACCCCACGCGGGTGCGTGGATTGAAACTGGTCGCGGGCGATGGTCAACGCCCGGCGGCGCGTCGCACCCCACGCGGGTGCGTGGATTGAAACTCATCGAAACACGCGGGGTCATGCAGCACTCGCAAGTCGCACCCCACGCGGGTGCGTGGATTGAAACTCATTCCCCTGAGCCTGTTCTATCCGCCTGGCACGTCGCACCCCACGCGGGTGCGTGGATTGAAACATAGGCCGCACCGCGCAGCCACGCGGCGGCCGCCGTCGGTCGCACCCCACGCGGGTGCGTGGATTGAAACACAGACTGCTGGAACGGCATGTTGGTTTTCCTCCTGTCGCACCCCACGCGGGTGCGTGGATTGAAACATTTTAACCTCACAAAAATCTATAAATCCCGTTAGTCGCACCCCACGCGGGTGCGTGGATTGAAACCGGAATATCCTGAATAGCTGGCACATGGCCCGTGGTCGCACCCCACGCGGGTGCGTGGATTGAAACCAACAATATCATCCTCCAATGCTTGCTGGGCAGCGTCGCACCCCACGCGGGTGCGTGGATTGAAACCAACGAATCCCATTTTGAGCGAACTCCTTTTGATGGTCGCACCCCACGCGGGTGCGTGGATTGAAACCTTTCTGATTTGCGAGCAATAGAGGATTTACGACGTCGCACCCCACGCGGGTGCGTGGATTGAAACTTGGTCACATACCCGGCAACGTACTGATACGTTAGCGTCGCACCCCACGCGGGTGCGTGGATTGAAACCCGATGTTGGAACGGAACCGGGAGACACTTCGGCGGTCGCACCCCACGCGGGTGCGTGGATTGAAACGACTTTGTTGGGAAGGTCGTGGGCGAGGCTTTCGGGTCGCACCCCACGCGGGTGCGTGGATTGAAACCTTGGTATAGACCTCCTGCTGGCCAATATGCTGCAGTCGCACCCCACGCGGGTGCGTGGATTGAAACCGCACGATAAATGAGAACGGCGCTAATGCGGGCAGGTCGCACCCCACGCGGGTGCGTGGATTGAAACGGCTGGATGCTGTAGGCCCGCACCAGCACCCGCAGTCGCACCCCACGCGAGTGCGTGGATTGAAACGAGGAACAAAAAAAGGCGGCATGACGCTCCCCAGGTCGCACCCCACGCGGGTGCGTGGATTGAAACCGGTCAGGGATTTCGTGCCGACCTGCCGGAAGGCGTCGCACCCCACGCGGGTGCGTGGATTGAAACTGGCAGGACATCTACCGGCCCGTGACCAGCTGGGCGTCGCACCCCACGCGGGTGCGTGGATTGAAACAGGCCCCGGATGCGTTCGCGCAGGATGTTGTCCGCGTCGCACCCCACGCGGGTGCGTGGATTGAAACCATCTTCACCTCGCGTGCGGAAGGCTTCCCATTCAGTCGCACCCCACGCGGGTGCGTGGATTGAAACTGGCTGGACACGATGTCGAACGTGTTGCGCATGCTGTCGCACCCCACACGGGTGCGTGATTGAAGTGGGGAGGCTCGAGCGCAGTTGCAAGCCCGCATGTCATGACGCTCCGTTGCGGATACATGACTTGAAGCTCCCTGCAAAAACGTACCCGAAAGCTGGCCTAAACAAAAAAGCCCTCACGGAGTTTTCCATAAGGGCTTTTTGCTTTTTCCTGGAGCTGGTGAAGGGACTTGAACCCATAACCTGCAGATTACAAATCAGCTGCTCTACCGATTGAGCCACACCAGCATCTCTCCTCTTTTAGATGAATCCTGACCGCTTGGCAAGGGCTTTCGCACAGGGGGCTTTTCACCGGCCAGCTCTCCTGCCCTCAGCATATGAAGGACAGCGGACGGCTCTCAAGCGGCTACCACTCTGCCGCTGTCAGCACGGGGACGAGCCCTTCCCGGCCGCAAATAGCCAGCGTCAGATGCTCCCGGGCGCGCGTCATCCCCACATAGGCCAGACGCCGCTGGCGGGGCTTCTCCGGCTGGAGGCGATCCATGCCCAGCAGGAAGACATGGGAAAAATCCAGACCTTTGGCGCTGTGGATGGTGGAGATGCAGACGCTGTCCGTGGTGATGTCGAAATAGCGCTTGCTAGTCGTATCCCGGGCCACCCAGCGGGCCATGACGCCCCGGGCCTCCACCGCTTCCAGCAGGCTTTCCGGCAGGCTGGACGCCAGCCCTTCCATGCGGGAATGGGCGTAGAGGATCGCTATCTCGCTCATGGGCACGCCCTCCCGTACCAGAGTGGCCACGGCATCCGCCACGTCGCGCACCAGCGCAGGCGCATCGGCGCTTTGCAGCCAGCAGGGCGCTTCCCCTTCCGCGCCTGCCAGCTCCGGCACGGGCTCACCTTCCGGCAGCAGACGCAAGGCTATCCGGGCGATGGCCCGTGTGTTGCGGTACTGGCGTTGCAAACGGCGCAGCCGCAGACCGGCGATGCCCATTTTCTCCCAGCCGCTGTCCTCCGGCTGGTACAGGCATTGCTGTTCATCCTGGGCCACGGTCAGCACCCCATGCGGCGGCAGCAGGGCCAGCAGGACGTGCGCCATCTCCGGGGAAAAATCCTGCCCCTCATCGACCAGGATGGCATCCCAGTGCCCTTTGAGCGGATGCTCCCCTTGCAGGCGCTCCTGTGCCTCCTGCACGATGATGTTGTAATACTCGCTCTCCTCGGCATGGGTCAGCGGTTCGCCCAGGATACGTTCGCAAACACTGTAAAACGGCACCACCTCCACCCCGTCCGGGCCAAGGCTGGCGCCCTTGCGGGCCAGCAAGCGGCGGATGTAGCCCACCAGCGACAGATTGAAGCAGGTCACCAGCACACGGCGGATCTTTTTGTCCACCCGCGGCAGGTTCCAGGCCTGATGCGCCAGGATGAGCGTCTTGCCGCTGCCGGACGGCCCGATGATGAGCTGTTTCCCGGCGCCCATGCCGCGTGCCAGATTTTCCTGGTCGCGGTCCAGAGCGCGGATGGTCTCGTTCTGGGCCGAGGCATGCGTCCCGCCGCGTACGGGCAGTTCCAGCCGCACCACGGGGAAGATCCGGGCCCGCAGCCAGTCGATCTGGGAACCCGAGAGCTGGAAGGGGAACAGGGGCGGGAAATGCTCCGCGAGCCAGCACGCGAAACTGCGGCCCGAGGCATCCCGCCGCAGCGGGGACTCCTCGTGCAGCTCATCCCAGAAGATGATCCGCCCCTCCTCCATGACCTCGCCCAGACCGGCCGCCCGGAATTCCTCACGGCTGATGTGCGGCAACACGGCCCCGCCGGTGACGGGACAGGGCAGCAAAGGTTTGCCGTCCGCCATGCGGGGCGCGTGCTTGTTCAACAGGGTGAGCAGGCTGCCCACATATTCCCGCGCCTGGGCCAAAGGCTGCTTGCGCCGTTCCTCCCGGCCGTTGACCGACAGGAGCACGCTTTTGCCGTCCACTTCCAGCAGCTGGTCGATGAGCCAGTCCTTGACCTCCAGCACCACCAGGCCGCAATCGGGCGACAGCAGGATGAAGTCCGGCTCGCGCTCTTCGATGTCCGGCGCGTACCAGCACAGGAATTTGCCGTCCGGCCGGGCCGTGCGTTGCAGAAAACTGTACGTTGCTTCTTCGCCGGTCGTCAGGAACGACGTCACATCAGCAGGAAACATGGTCGCCATGGCAGGGGCCCTCCCCCTACATGATATACATGACGAACCTTTTCCCGCAATCCTTGCAAGCGAGGATGATCCTGCCCTGCGCAGGACAGGTCCCGGATACGGGCAACAGACGGCGCAGCCATTCCGGCAAAAAAGACAGGCTTGTCCGGCTCAGCGTCGTGTGGCGGGAACCGCAATGCGGACAGGGAAACACAGGCCTGTTCCTATCCATGAGGATCTCCTTTTTTGCCTGTTATCCCGCTTGTCCGCTCCATAAAATGGAAAAATTGCCAAGCAAAAGCGGGACATCACACAATGCCCCGCTTTTTTCTATGCGCTCGCTAACTGTGGAAGGTAACCTAGTTATCGAATTGCAGTTTCAGTAAAACCGGCCTGCTGGCTCTGGCGTCTACGCTATAGCAGGTCCCAGGTTGCAAGGAAGCAAAATTGACGTCTCCCTTAAACATATTTTTCAGGCTACGCGGGCTGGCCGCATTAGTCTTGAGACAGAGAGGCAGGCCAATATTTTCCAGATAATCATCTTTCTTTCCGTCATAGTCATCCGGGCTCTGGGAGACCAAGATCACAGAAAGGCCTTTTGAACGGTGCAGACGGATATTGTTTGCCAAGCCCACATGATTCATACCCAGCAGCTCCCGGGCTTCATCAATGGCCAGTACCAGATGCAGTGAGCGATAGCCGTCTGTATCCAGCGCGGCTTCAGGCTGACGCTTGAGGTAGAAGTCCAGTGCAGACAATAACAAGCAGACAGCAAAAGTTTTGACCTCTGTGCGGGCATTGGCAAAGGTGATGACCCAGCTCTTGCCAAAGAACTCGTCCGGTGAAAGCTCCGGCCGGAACAGTTCGCGGAGGGTGAGGCTGTTGACCGTGGATACCACACTGTCCTTGGAAAGGCCGTGATCAGCGTAAAAAGCATCTACAGTCTCTTTGATCTTCTGGAAAGTGATACGCTGCTGCGAACGGAACAGAGGCAGCAGCGCCTCGGCGATATTGTCACTTTGTTTGGGCCCCAGCTTGCCTGCCACCTGGGCGAAAGCGTCACGGAAATTTTCCATAGCCGCTGTGGTCAAGTTGGTGTCGGACATGTCAGCCACATGGAACATGTCCAACGGAATGGGCTGCTCCGGCACGGAAAGCACAGTAGCACCCAGCGACTGAATCAGGGCATCATTACGCCCTAAATCTCCCTTGCCCAAATCCACCAAGATGACAGGACACTGGGCCTGCTTTTTCATCTGCTGCAAGATATGCGTCATGACACGCGTCTTACCCGAACCGGCCTGCCCCATGATGGCGATGTGCGGCGCATACCCCTTCCCGTTGACATCATGAGCGAATTCGTCTCCCGTCTCGCCGTTTTTGCGTAGTACATGGCCCAGCACGAGACGTACGGCGCCTGCGGGGGAGGAAGAAGAGGAGGAACTGAGAGATTTTTCTTCATGCAGAACCACATCTGGCAAATCCGCATGACTACGAATTAGCTTATCCCAAAATTTGTTTTCGTCCTCGTCACACTGTTCCCAAAGGTCATACATAATACGAATACCGTTATCCCAATGGGCCCGCACAGCAGATTGAAGCATGGATAAAGATATATTATTTTCTTCTTCTGGATGATAATGAAGATAATTAGTCAGCAGTAAACCTATCCATAGCGGATAATCATCTTTGCCAAATAATATATTTCCCCGAATAGTTCCTGCACTGCCAGTTCCCTGTTTGACAGGATATCTATCCTGTCCCATTGAGAGTCCAAGAGCTAATCTGGCTACTTCATAATTACTTTCAAAACCAAGATCACGCTTCAATTTACGTGCTGTTTCAGCAGCATCCGTACTTATAGAAAAATGGGCTGTAAACAGTTCATTCATATCGAACGGCATGGCCATTATCCTCTCCAAAATATCCTTCATGTGCCGTGGTCTGTCCGATGCCATTCCCCATGTCCCGATGGACCAAAAGGTAGGACTTCAAGATGGAAGGCTTTAACCGCTGGTATTGGGTAGCATCAATTTCTTCGTCCTGACTGAGCAATATGACTTGGCGATCACTGTCACGAGTCCAGAAACGCAGGATATTTTCTCGATGAAGACTGTCCAGACGCCCCAACGGCGTATCCACTACCAAGGGTGCATCCGCTCCGGAAATATTAGCCAGAGCAGCAAGCAGGGTCGTGGCAAAAATCTGCGATTCGCCAGCAGACTTGTCAAAGTCCAGCTCCTGCCCATCTCTCCCCCACAAGCGTGCCGTCGCATCTTTTTCTAGTGTAATGCGCGAGACCTGACGTTTATGGGACAGCTCCCGGAAAACATGAGTCATCTCATTTTCTAACTGATGCATTTTGAGCTTATAGAGCCTTGGAATGAGAACATCGATGAATTGATAAATTTTTTCCGCCCGGTGCAAGAGGGAGTTCGTTGGTTCGTTCTCAAGATAACGGCTATTCTCCCGTGCATAGCTGGCCTTCACATTCTCCAGCTCAGCCTGGTCCGCTGACAGATGATTCCTGACCGTAGCCAGATTCGTAAGACACGTATCCCGCCGCGACGTTATCTCCTTCATCTGCTGTTTAAGGCGGTTGACCAGTTCTCCAGAACTATCCAGTCCTTCGAGCTTGGCCATCTGCATACGCCAAGAATTCAGGCGACGCTCAAGAAGATCTATTTCTTCAAGCTTTTCTGCAATCTCTCTGCTGCCCACGCGTGACCTTTCATACTGATCATGAACATGGGCCAGCATTTCATCACTCAAATAGGAATGCAGGCAACGGGATGTGCAGTTTGCGGGAGGCGGAGAAAATAGTGATTCCCATGCAGAACAAATGGCATTATGCAACTGTTCCTTTTGCAAAGCCATCAAAGGGGGAGAGTATGCGTCAAATGAGAAGAAGCAAGAAAGGAACTTTTCCCGTTGTGGCCTAAGTGCGTCGCACTCATATTTCCATTTACGAGTCGCCTGCTCTCGACGAACTTGCTCTAGAAAAGACTGGACAGTATGCCGTGAGATAAGATTGAGGGAAAGTTTTAGAGACAGTAACTCATTAAGCTCGCTACGTGCCTGCTGCAAACGCTTTTCGTGCTCATTAATTTCTGTCGCCAACGCACTGATGGAAGCAATACTGCCATCAGTTCCTCCCAACGTTACCATGCGATCTTGGATGGCCAGCCATTCTTGGTCTATTCTCTCCTGCTGTTCAACCAGCTCACTTTCCTGTCCTTGCAAGTCTCCGATGCGTTCTTCAAGCTCCTGTATGGATGTCGCCAAAGCATTTAGATGGGATTCTTCGACCTGCGAAATTCCCCGGCGACGATTGTTTTGATAATCACGCAAGCGTTTCTGGAGCTGACGTAAAACTACGATTCCCAAAAAGTTATCAATCGCGGTCTTTACCTGTTCGACTTTATCCTTACTGGCGAGCGATTTGACTTCTTCACCATCAAAGAAAAAGAAAGGGGCCAGATGAGGGGCGACAAAATTCTGCTCAAGTATTTCAGGAAGAAGATTTGATTTCTGTGACTTTTTACGAACACCATTCTCTACACTATATATCTGCATATCCTCATCATACCAAGACCTATTTTTATCAAAATACCATGTTCGTGTAATACTGAACCCATCATTATACCTATCAACGAATTCGACAGAAATTGACATAGGGCTGTCAGCATCCGCGTTTCCATTGAAAGCACGTGTTAAAAACTTACTGTATGTTGCATTTCTATCCAGTTTCAGACCGGCACGCCCCAGATAGTTCATGGCTTCTGAGCCGTACAGACCAAGATAAAGAGCTTCCAAAAATGAAGTTTTTCCAAATCCGTTCAGTCCACCGATAAGAATTAAATTTTTGTTTTGTCGCGGTGGAGGAAAATCAAATACTTGATTACGATACGATTTAAAATTGACGAGTTTCAATGCCGAAATTCGCATTATATTTCCCCCTGGCCCAGACAAATATCCATATCGTCATAAATACCGCGAGCCCTATCCATGTGCTGGTATTCCCGTAACAAAGAAATCAGCTCCCTGATTTGCGAGGACGGAATACCCGCATCAGAACACATTTTTTCAAACAGCATGTTCGTCTCGGGATCACTCCAAAGAGGCAGATCCATCACAGCTTTTTCATTCATCACAACCTCGTGAAAATTTTTCCGCTATTTCAGCGGCCCACAATTCCCGGATCAGACGGATCTCTTCTTCGGAAATCAAAGGCTCGCCGTATTGTTCCTGAACATCTAACAGGCGCTGAAGAATTTCCTGCCGGGCCTTGAGGGTGAAAGGTCCCCCCATGATCCTGCCCGTTGCCAGGAAGGTCAGCTGGCCGTTGCGCCGTCGTGCCTGGCGGTAAGCAGGATCGTTACGAATAGCTTGAAGCCAGTCCCGAAAATCAATGAGCAGCTGGTATTTTTTCTGTCCAGAATTCACAAAGCCTTGCAGGCTTTTGTCCTTGTTGACCACAGTACAGGCCCAGCAACCAAAGCGGCTGGAGCTGGTGCCGCAGCCTGGCGCCTCCTCCTGGCTCAACACCATGGGACATTCCCCTCCTTCAGCATCCCGGTACATCTGGATCAACTTTTCATGCGTTCCGCCCCACGGGGGATCGTAATGCCCCAACAGATACCAGACATCACTAGTGGTCAGCTCCACGATGGGGCGATAGATAAAGGCCCCGCGCAAGGTGCCATGCGGTGTGAGGTACGAATTCTCCAGATTTTTGTGCCGTTCGATACTTTGACGGCGACTAGAGCTCTCATCCTTGCGGACACCCAGCACAATAATGGCCGATCCGAAACGGGAAACATTGTCCAAGATGAACTGGGAAGTGGGCTTGATTTTCAGCCTGTCCGTGCACCAACGCATCTTCTGGTTGGGACAGGGATAGCCTTTGCCGATGAGTAGCACCCAAAAGGTATGCTCCAGCTTGGGCCGGGTAATGACGGTGGTTATAGGTAAGGAAAAGCAGTCCGCAGCGCACTGCACCATATCGAACTGCTCCTGCACCTGCCGGGTCACAAAGGGACTTTCCACCAACGTGTCATTGGAAACAAAATAGATTTGTCTGTTTCGCCTGCGAGGGGCCACCTGCATTACGGCGTCAAAGACAAGATGGGCTACAAGCGTGCTGTCCTTGCCACCGGAAAATCCTACTATCCAGGGATAATTCTGAGAATCATCCCGGTAAGCATGAAGCACGCTCTCCACCAAATCCTCATACGCAACACTGGCCTCGAGGGCACAACTATCCATGAATCCTTCACTTTATGGAAAAGTAGCGTGATTGCCTTTTCCTGTTGCTCTGCTGGCAAAAGGGAATTCCAGCACAATTTATAAATAAGTATAAATCAATATCAAATTATATATAAAAAGTTAAGTCCAAGCTTCCTGCTTGATTTTCCAGAACATTCATGCAATTAGTTCGCCCACGAACTAAAAACGCCCGAATTCCTGCACGGAGGCCCCATGCCTGCCACCTCACCTGATGACATCATCGACCTGCTTTCCCGTATCCGGGAGCAGGCCAACCAGCATATCTGCGACGAACTTGCCCGGCGCGGCATCACCGATCTGCTGCCCGCCCACGGGGCCGTGCTCCATGCCCTGTTCGAGGAATCCCCCCAGCCCATGAGCACGCTGGCCCGGCGCATAGGCCGCAAAAAAAACACGGTCACGGGCCTGGTGGATACCCTGCAGGAGCGCGGCTACTGCCGGCGCCGTCCCTCGCCGCAGGACGCACGGGTGCAGCTCGTGTCCCTGAGCGACAGAGGCGAGGCCCTGCGCCATGTACAGACGGATATCTCCACAGCACTGCACCACAGGCTCTGGCAGGACATCCCGCCCGCGGATCAGGCCGCCTGCATGGCTGTGCTGGACAGCCTCCTGCGCAATCTGGCCCGCTGATTCCTTATCCCCAACGTCCCGCCACTTTCAGCCATTCGCGGAATCCCCATGCTCAAGACCGCTTCCCTTATCGGGCTCGTCCTCTATTTTGCCGTCCTGCTGCTGGTCGTCCTCAAGGAAAAAAAGAACAGCGACGTGGAAGACTATTTCTTTGCCGGGCGCAGCCTGCCGTTCTGGGCCCTGTCCATCACCTTCATCGCCTCATGGTGGGGCGGGGGCTCGGCCCTGTCCACGGCGGATCTGGCCTTTGCCGACGGCATGGGGGCCTTCTGGTACTACGGCGTGCCCGTGCTGGTGGCCACCCTGCTCATGGGCCTGGGGGCACGGGCCATCCGCAGCGTGGGCTATCTGACCCAGGGGGCCATGATGGAGGCCCGCTATTCCCGTCCCGTGGCACGGCTGCTGGCGCTGATGATCCTGTTTTTCATGCTGTTCTCCGCTGCCTCGCAGATGGTGGCCGTGGGGGATTTTTTCGGGACCTTCCTCGGCATGGGCTATGAGGGCGGCGTGCTGGCCGGGACGCTCATCGTGCTGGTCTATTCCATGTTCGGGGGCTTTCGCGGCGTGGTGCTCACGGACATCATCCAGTTCGTGCTGCTGCTCCTGTCCGCCCTGGCCGTCTTTGTGGTGGCCATGCAGGAATGCGGCGGCCTGGACCCCATCGCGGAAGCAGCGGCCCGCAGCGGCAGGCCGGAATTCATGAGCCTGACCGCAGGCGCCCCCAAGTACCTGATGTACGTCATCACCTTCGGCTGCTCGTGGATGATCCAGGCCAATGTCTGGCAACGCATCTCGGCCACACGCGACACGCGGGACGCCCGGCGCATGACGGTCATGAGCTTCTTCGTCTACATCCCGCTGTACCTGATCGTGGTCCTTACCGGCATGGCGGGCATCGTCCTGTTCGATACCCTGCCCAAGGGCGGCGTGGTCACCGCCCTGGTGGAAAGCTCCATGTCGCCCCTGCTGGCGGCGGTGGTCTTCGTGGGCATCTCGGCGGCCATCATGTCCACCATGGATTCCCTCATCAACACCGGCGCCATGACCCTGGTCATGGACCTGCTCCCCGGCAGCTACGACGAAAAGACCCGGTTACGCCTGTCCCGACTGGCCACGCTGGTCATCGTGGCCGTGGGCATCCTTATCTCCCTGCGCATCCGCTCCATCTTCGAGATCACCTGGATAGCCTCGGATATCATCACCACCGGCGTGTTCGTACCGCTTGTTCTTGCCTTTTTCTGGCGACGCGGCACCAGCAAGGGCGCCCTGTGCTCCATGCTCTGCGGCCTGGCCTATTGCCTATACAATCTGGCCATCTTCCTGGGGCTACCCTTGCCCGCCTTCTGGGAGCAGCAGTCGGCCCTGCAGGTTATCCTGGGCGTCTGCCTCTCCCTGCTGGTCTTTACCGTGACCAGCCTGCTGGATAAGCCGGAATACCACAAGGCCGACGCCTTTCTGGCCCGGACCCGGCAACAGGCCTGCTGACAACATGCTGCCCCGTGCCGTGACGCGCCTGCCGGGGACGCAGTCCGCAGCGGGGCCACCGCGACATGTCCGGCAACCCGCCGGCAGCGGCACATGGAAGCAGACCGGAAGGATGCCCTGCAAAGCCGCATCCTTTGGCGGACGATGCCCTGCCGAAAAAAACGCCGACATAGGGCGTACGGCCATGCCACGCCCTGACGCTTTGCTCATGCCTGACGCAGCAGACTGGCTCCGTCAGACTTGCGGAGCCCCCTTGGCAAGGCCCCGCTTTGCTGGCACAATCTCCGACAGACCGTTTTTCGTCTGCTATTCAGGATACTTTTACCTGACCCGCTCCCGGGCAGGAGGGCATTATGAAGACAGAATCGTCCGCCCCTTCCGAAGACAGCCTCCGCAACAAGCGCCGTTCCTTCCTGGCCGGTCTGGTCGCCACGGGCCTGCTCTATGCCACGCCGGTCCTGCTCTGCGTCAATGAAGCCGAGGCCCACTCCCGGCCCTCGCACCGGCGGCGCAGACGTTCTTCCCACGGCAGCCATTATTCCCGGCGCAGCCGCTACTCCAGACGCAGCCGCCGCAGCCGTCCCTCGCGTCGCCATTCCCGCCCCTCCCGCAACTATGATTACCGTGACCGTTATGACGACCGTTACGACGGCCGCTATAATGAAGGCTGGCATCGTGAGGCCGGGGATCGCCTGCGTGACACGTTCAATGACGCCCTGGGGGGCTTCCGGCCGGATCGCTACTAGGCATGGCGCACCAGGACGTCTTTTTTGCCGGTGTGCCGGGAGCCGTGCGACTGCATGACTGCCAAGGCCTGCTGCCCGCACTGGATGCTTTTTTCCGGCTCTGGCCGCACGCCCCGCAACCAGCGGGGCTCCCGTCCATCTCCGGCATACTGCCATCCGGCCTGCACGAAACTGCGCCCCTGCTGGTCATCACTCCACAGGGGCGCGGCTATCGCCTGCGCTCTCCCTGGCTGCCCGCTCCCCGCTACGAGCCCTCCCGGGCCTGTCTGCTGTGCAGCCTGGCCATCGAGCTGGTGGCCGCCTGCTGTCATGCCTGCCCCCGCCTGATCTCCCTCCATGCCGCGGCCGTGTGCCTGCATGGGCGCACCCTGCTTTTCTGCGGCGACAACCGCGCCGGGAAAAGCACGCTGGTCGCCCGTCTCATGGCCGGTGCAGCCCGGGGGCTCGGTGACGACCTGCTGGGCCTCCACCGGGGAAAAATCTTTTCCTTCGGCGTAGCTCCCCGCCTGCGCCTGCCCCCGCCCTCTTCCCCTGCCCTGAAACGCTTCATGAACGAGCGTCCGGGCATACGTGATCGCCATTATGGCTATCTGGCTCCCTCCCCGGACGATCTGGCGCCCTGGGGCGAACGCCACGCCCCGGATGCCGTGATCCTGCTGGAACGCACGCCCGGCAGCCGGGCCGTTCTTCTGCCCGCCTCTGCCGCCACCGGCATGGACAACGTGCTGGCCCGTTTCCTGATCCCCGATGGCGGTGCACGGGAGGTCCTCAGGCTGGGCTCGCAACTGCTGGATGCCCTGCCCTGCCGCATCCTCCGCTATGATGACCTGGATGAAGCCGCAGAACTCCTCGCACGGCAGGCGCCCTTACTGCCCCCGGCTGCGCCCCTGCCCGCGGATTTTCCTCCCGTGCCGGATTCTTCTGCCTCTTGTGCTCGTCCCTCAGCCGGCCGGCCTCCCGCAGCCGAGCCCGTCGGCGACGCGGGGGACAGCAGGACACTGTGGCAGCAGCGCCCGGGCCTGAGTTGCCGGCAGGCAGGACAAAGCATCTTCCTCACGGACAGCCACGGTAACCACATCTTTCGTCTCGATGGCACCGGAGCCGTGGTCTGGCAGCTGCTTTCCGCTCCCCTTTCACGTGACGAGGCTCTTTCCCTGCTGGCCGAGACCTTCCCTGACGTCCCCAAAACACGCATCCGGCACGAGCTGAAACAACTTTTTCAGGCCCTTTTTAAAGCCCGCTTGATCGAAAAAGCCCATAAAAGCCCCTGAAGCAAGGAAAACGGGCTTTTTAGGCATATCAATAACATATTGTTTTTATTTATCTTTTATTTTTTAACGAAAAAAAATCGAAAAAATGCAAAAAAGTGCTTGCCAAAGGGGCCGGTTTTCCGTAAACACATCCTTGCTGCTGACGAATGCCTCACGAAAGCGAAAGCCGAACGGGGCAGCAGGGCACCGGAAGCAAAGCCGGACAAGCCCACGCCAGACTGAAAATCTTGCAAGCCAACATCGCTTGCAACTCAGAGTGGAGGGGTTCCCGAGTGGCCAAAGGGAACAGACTGTAAATCTGTCGTCGTAAGACTTCGGTGGTTCAAATCCACCCCCCTCCACCACTTCTGAATAAGAAGTGTGGCACATGCTAACAACTGCCTTGGCTGTAGGAGACAGGTAGACTGTCGGGAACTACGGTGCAGTACCGGGCCATGCCGAAACCCGGGGGTCAGTTCGCTGACCTGCAAAACAACGCGCATCGAGGATGCGGGAATAGCTCAACGGCTAGAGCATCAGCCTTCCAAGCTGAGGGTTGCGGGTTCGAATCCCGTTTCCCGCTCCATTCCTGCATTTTCCCCTTCCAGTCATCCTTTTTCCTGTCAAAGCACGTTCCCTGGGCAACAACACAGGGACTTATGCGGGCAGTGGCAAGAAACCGGGAGCAGGCGTTCGAAACCATGCTCAAGGTTGAAAGTACAGTAACCGCAACAAATTTTATCCTCAGGGAGACGTACAATGGGCAAGGAAAAATACGAACGCAAAAAGCCCCACGTTAACATTGGTACCATCGGCCACATCGACCATGGTAAGACCACTCTGACCGCCGCCATCACCAAGATCGCCGGTCTGAAGGGCGAAGGCAGCTTCGTTTCTTACGACGAGATCGACAAGGCTCCCGAAGAAAAGGAACGCGGCATCACCATCGCCACCGCCCACGTGGAATATGAAACCGACAAGCGTCACTACGCTCACGTGGACTGCCCCGGCCACGCCGACTACATCAAGAACATGATCACCGGCGCCGCCCAGATGGACGGCGGCATCCTGGTGGTGGCCGCCACCGACGGCCCCATGCCCCAGACCCGTGAGCACATCCTGCTCGCCCGTCAGGTGGGTGTGCCCCAGCTGGTCGTGTTCCTGAACAAGTGCGACCTGGTGGACGACGAAGAACTGCTGGAACTGGTGGAACTGGAAGTGCGCGAACTGCTGTCTTCCTACGACTTCCCCGGTGATGACGTGCCCGTCATCCGCGGCTCCGCCCTGAAGGCCCTGGAATGCGAAAGCGCCGACGCCCCTGAAGCCAAGTGCATCATCGACCTGCTGCAGGCCTGCGACGACTTCATCCCCGATCCCGAACGCGACATCGACAAGCCCTTCCTGATGCCCATCGAAGACGTGTTCTCCATCTCCGGCCGCGGTACCGTGGTGACCGGTCGTGTGGAACGCGGCATCATCAAGGTCGGCGATGTGGTGGAAATCGTGGGTATCAAGCCCACCGCCCAGACCACCTGCACCGGCGTGGAAATGTTCCGCAAGCTGCTGGACCAGGGCGAAGCTGGTGACAACATCGGTGTGCTGCTGCGCGGCACCAAGCGTGACGAAGTGGAACGCGGCCAGGTGCTCGCTGCTCCCAAGTCCATCACGCCCCACAAGAAGTTCAAGGCTGAAGTGTACGTCCTGTCCAAGGAAGAAGGTGGCCGTCACACCCCGTTCTTCTCCGGCTATCGTCCTCAGTTCTACTTCCGTACCACCGACATCACCGGTGTGATCAACCTGCCCGAAGGTGTGGAAATGGTCATGCCTGGCGATAACAGCCAGTTCTTGGTGGAACTGATCGCCCCCATCGCCATGGAAGCCGGTCTGCGCTTCGCCATCCGTGAAGGTGGCCGTACCGTGGGCTCCGGCGTGGTGACCGAAATCATCGAGTAGTACCATGAGAGTGAATATCATCCTTGCCTGCACTGAGTGCAAGCGTCGCAACTACAGCACCCGGAAGAACAAGAAGAACACCACCGGGCGTCTGGAAATGAAAAAATATTGTCCCTGGGACAAGAAGCACACGCTTCACAGAGAAACCAGGTAACAATACTTCCGCAGGGGGGAGCACCCCTCCCCCCTGACGGTACGCAGGGCAGTAGCTCTAACGGCTAGAGCGGCGGTCTCCAAAACCGCAAGTTGGGGGTTCGAATCCCTCCTGCCCTGCCATTTTTTATCTTGTGGGAAGCACCATGGTAAAGAAATCCGCGCAAGCCGACTCCAAGACCGAACAGACCCCCAACCCCATCTCCCGCCTGGCGCAATATATCGAAGATTCTCGCGGCGAACTGCGTAAGGTTACGTGGCCTACGCTCAAGGAAACGCGCAAAGCGACGTTTGCGGTTCTGGGCTTTGTTGCCGTCATGGCGATCGTGCTTGGCCTCGTGGATCTGGGGCTTTCGGCCATCATCAAGAGCATCCTCTCCTGAAGGCACATATGAACACTCCCGTTATCGACGAGAACTCCGAACTGGGGAAGAAGTCTCGCTGGTACATCGTGCACACCTACTCCGGTTTCGAGCAGCGCGTGCAGAAGACCATTAAGGCGATGATGGATTCCGGCGAGGACAATGGCCTCATCCAGGAAGTGGTCGTGCCTACCGAAAAGGTCATCGAACCTTCCAAGAACGGCTCGCAGCCTCGCACCAGTACCCGCAAATTCTACCCCGGCTATGTGATGATCCGCATGATTATGACGGATCTTTCCTGCCATCTGGTGCAGTCCATCCCCAAGGTCACCGGTTTTGTGGGGGGTAAGAACCGCCCCACTCCCATGAGCGAAAGCGACGCCGCGCGCATCCTCTCGCTGATGGAAAGTCGCCAGGAGACCCCCCGGCCCAAGTTCAACTTCGAACGCGGCGACGACGTTCGGGTTATCGAGGGCCCCTTCGAGGGCTTCAATGGCGTCGTGGACGATGTCAACTACGAAAAGGGCAAGCTGCGCGTATCCGTTTCCATCTTCGGAAGACAAACCCCGGTGGAACTGGATTTCGTGCAGGTTTCCAAGGGCTAGCATCGGAGCAGCGCCGCAGGGCGCTGTTCCAGTCATAAGGATAGAACATCATGGCCAAAAAAGAAGTTGCCAAAATCAAACTGCAGATTCCGGCCGGCGCCGCCAACCCCTCCCCGCCGGTGGGTCCCGCCCTGGGTCAGCATGGCCTGAACATCATGGGCTTCTGCAAGGAATTCAATGCCCGCACCCAGGACCAGAAGGGCATGATCATCCCTGTGGTCATCACGGTCTACGCTGACCGCTCCTTCACCTTCATCACCAAGACCCCCCCGGCCGCGGTGCTGATCATGAAGGCCGCCAAAATCGAAAAGGGCTCCGGTGAACCCAACCGTAACAAGGTTGGCAGCCTGACCATGGCCCAGGTGGAAGAAATCGCCAAGCTGAAGCTGCCCGATCTCAACGCCGCCACCCTTGAGTCCGCTGTGAAGTCCATCGCCGGCACCGCCCGCAGCATGGGCATCGAAATCAAGTAGGGACCGGTTTACCGGATGACGGCAGCCTGGCTGCCCCTCGTTGATCAATTGTACTGCCAGACCTGGAGCAGTCCATGTGTGGCAGGAGATAAAACGAAAGGATAAAGACATGCCCAAGCATGGCAAAAATTTTCGCAAAGCTCTCGAAGGCGTGAACCTGCAGGAACGCCTGAGCGTTGAAGACGCTGTGAGCAAATCCCTGGGCGCTTCCTTCGCCAAGTTCGACGAAACCGTCGACGTGGCCATCCGCCTGGGTGTTGACCCCAAGTACTCCGACCAGATGGTGCGCGGCGCTGTGACCCTGCCTCACGGCCTGGGCAAGACCGTTCGCGTGGCCGTTTTCTGTAAGGGTGAAAAGCAGGCCGAAGCCACCGCCGCCGGCGCCGACTTCGTGGGTGCTGAAGACCTGGTGGCCAAGGTCAAGGAAGGCTGGCTGGACTTCGACGCCGCCGTCGCCACCCCTGACGTCATGGCTCTGGTGGGCCAGATCGGCCGTCTGCTCGGCCCCCGCGGCCTGATGCCCAACGCCAAGACCGGTTCCGTTACCTTCGACGTGACCAAGGCCGTCAACGAACTGAAGGCCGGTCGCGTGGACTTCAAGGTCGACAAGGCCGGTGTTCTGCACGCTCCTCTGGGCAAGGTTTCCTTCGGTCCCGAAAAGATCCTGGGCAACCTCAAGGCCCTGCTGGAAACCGTGAATCGTCTGAAGCCCTCCGGCGCCAAGGGCACCTACATGCTCTCCATGGCTGTGTCCACCACCATGGGCCCCGGCTTCAAGATCGATATGTCCCAGGTGAAAAAATTCCTGGAAGGCTAAGCCCATTTTTTAGTTGACATCGTGCGGGGATTGCAGTAATAGCAATCCCCGCATTTGAATTTACTGGCTAAGGCAAGGGAATTCGAGTCGAAGACGGCAGGCAGGCCGCAAGGCCTTTAATCCACCTGTCCAGACTTATCTTTGGCTCGGCATTCCACCCGGCAACCCCGAACGTGAGAGGTATCACGTGACCAGGTCTGAAAAAGCAGCCGTCATTGAAGCGATCAAAGCGAATGCCGATCGTGCTTCTTTTGCGGTGCTGACCGAGTTCAAGGGCATGACGGTGGAAGAGCTGACGAACCTCCGTGTGAACCTGCGCAAGGCTGGCGGCGAATTCTACGTCGTCAAGAACACGTTGGCCCGTATCGCTTTTACCGGTGGCACGCATGACGTTGTCAAGGACAAGTTCCACGACAACAGCGCCATTGCCCTTGGTTTCGATGACCCCGTGGCGGTGGCCAAGGCGTTGAGTGATTTTGCTAAGCAGAGCAAGCTGTTCCAGCTGCGCTGCGGCAGCCTGGAAGGCAAGGAAATGTCTGCCGAACAGGTTGAAGCCCTGGCCAAGCTGCCGTCCAAGGAACAGCTCCTTGGTCAGCTGCTCGGCACCATGAACGCCGTGCCCACCAATTTTGTTTCGCTGTTCGCCAACGTTCTCCGCGGCCTGCTCTATGCGCTTAAGGCCATCGAAGAAAAGAAGGGCGAAGCCGCCTAAGGCTTTCGCAGCAAGAAAAGCAATCAACCAAATTTTAGCCAAAGAGCTAGGAGTTTACCATGTCCGTGACCAAAGAACAGGTTGTTGAGTTCATCTCCAACATGACCGTCCTGGAACTGTCCGAATTCATCAAGGAACTGGAAGAAAAGTTCGGCGTGTCCGCTGCCGCTCCCGCCGCTGCCATGGTGATGGCCGCCCCCGCTGACGGTGGCGCCGCTGCCGCTGCCGAAGAAAAGACCGAATTCGACGTTATCCTGAAGGAAGCCGGCGCCAACAAGATCGGCGTCATCAAGGTCGTGCGCGCTCTGACCAGCCTGGGCCTGAAGGAAGCCAAGGAAAAGGTCGACGGCTGCCCCTCCACCCTGAAGGAAGGCGTGAGCAAGGAAGAAGCCGAAGAAGCCAAGAAGCAGCTGACCGAAGCCGGCGCTGTTGTCGAAGTGAAGTAAGTTCGGTTTTTCCGATCTTTTTGAAGGCGGGGTGCAAACCCCGCCTTTTTTATTGCCTGCCCACAGGCGGCCGGTAGCCTGTGGGTTCCCTTTTGTGTCTTTTTGATGCAGCCTGCTTTTTTTCATTGACGCTCCGTCTTTTTCCATACAAAAAAGACGGAGTTTCTTTTTTTCGGCGTTGCCCCGGCGGCACAGGCATGGTAGATACTGCCCAGGCTGCTCACGGCAGCCGTCCCGCCCTCGCCCCCTCTCCCTTCCGGGGCGCTTCCGGGCTGCGGAAAAAGTGCTTGCAAAAACCATGCTTTTGCGGTATGTCTCTTCGTTCCAAAACTGTTGTGGGAGAAGTATCTGGTTTTTCTGGTAGATAACGCCCGACGCGCATAGCCTTTTCTTTCAAGACAAGCGGCCTCACCCCTGCCGGCAACGCGGGGAAGTGTCGTTTGTCCTTTTTGCGCGTTGTGAAAACCGGATCCCACTGAGAGATATAGATTGTACGCTTCGGATCGCGGCATGACTGGCGTTTTGGCAGTCTGTCCACAGCGGTCTGCACGGGCAGAATGCCGACCGGACGTTCCGGTGCAACGCCGGCAGCCGAAGCGCAACCGCTACCTACCTTGAGGTATCGCATGGGCCAGCTTACCAAACAGTTCGGCAAAATCAACGTTACTCTCCCCATTCCGCACCTCCTCAATCTTCAGATCGACTCCTACAGCAAGTTCCTGCAGGAAGGCGTTGCCGAAGCCGATCGAAATAAGGAGGAAGGTCTGGAAGGCGTGTTCCACACCGTCTTCCCCATCGAAGATTTCAACAAGACCGCCAGCCTGGAATTCGTCAGCTACGAAATCCGCGAGCCCAAGTACGACCAGGCCGAGTGCATCTCCAAGGGCCTGACCTACGAAGCCCCGGTGCACATCAAGGTGCGCCTGGTGGTCTATGACACCGATGAAGCCACGGGCAACCGCACTATCCGCGACATCAAGGAACAGGGCATCTACTTTGGCACCCTGCCCCTGATGACGGAAAAGGGCACGTTCATCATCAACGGCACCGAGCGCGTCATCGTCAACCAGCTGCAGCGTTCTCCCGGCATCATCTTTGAACACGACGGCGGCAAGACCCACACCAGCCGCAAGGTGCTCTACTCCTGCCGAGTCATCCCCATGCGTGGCTCCTGGCTGGACTTCGACTTCGACCACAAGGACATCCTGTATGTCCGCATCGACCGTCGCCGCAAGATGCCCGCCACCATCCTGTTCAAGGCCATGGGCATGAGCAAGATGGACATCCTGGAGTACTTCTACACCCGCGAGCACTACCTGCTGAAGCCGCACAACACCCTGATGTGGGAAGTGGAAAAGTCCCTGTACCGCAAGGACAACGCCTACTCCGACATCGCCACCGAAGACGGCACCGTGCTCATCAAGGCCGGCAAGCCCATCACCAAGCGTGGCTGGCGTCAGGTCTGTGAAGCGGGCATCAAGGCCATCGAAGTGCGTCCCGACACCCTGGACGGCATGTTCCTGGCCGAAGACGTCATCGCTCCCGGCAGTGGCGAAGTGCTGGCCGAAGCCGCCGACGAGATCACTCCCGGCCTGCTGGAGCGCATGCGCGAAGCCGGCATCGAGCGTATCGCCGTGCTGCACACCAAGGGCACCGACACCTCTTCCTCCATCCGCGACACCCTGATGCAGGACCGCATCCCCGATCAGGAAAAGGCTCAGGAAGAGATCTACCGTCGTCTGCGTCCTTCCAGCCCGCCGACCGCCGAGATCGCCGCCAGCTTCTTCGACAACCTGTTCCGCAGCCCGGATTACTATGACCTGTCGCCGGTGGGCCGTTACAAGCTCAACCAGCGCCTGGGCCTGCCCGACACCGAAGATTCCCGTACCCTGACCGACAACGACATCCTCACCGCCATCAAGGTGCTGGTGCAGTTGAAGGACAGCCACGGTCCGGCCGACGATATCGACCATCTGGGCAATCGCCGCGTGCGCCTGGTGGGCGAACTGGTGGAGAACCAGTACCGCATCGGTCTGGTGCGCATGGAGCGCGCCATCAAGGAACGCATGAGCATCCAGGAAATCTCCACGCTCATGCCCCACGACCTGATCAATCCCAAGCCTGTGGCCGCGGTGCTCAAGGAGTTCTTCGGTACTTCCCAGCTGTCGCAGTTCATGGACCAGACCAACTCCCTGTCCGAAGTGACCCACAAGCGCCGTCTGTCGGCCCTGGGCCCCGGCGGTCTGACCCGTGAGCGTGCCGGCTTCGAAGTGCGCGACGTGCACACCTCCCACTATGGCCGCATCTGCCCCATCGAAACGCCCGAAGGTCCCAACATCGGTCTGATCGTGTCGCTGACCACCTTCGCCAAGGTCAACGACTTCGGTTTCATCGAGACCCCGTACCGCGTGGTGCGCAATGGCCGCATGACTGACGAGATCGTGCACCTGGACGCTTCCCGCGAAGGCGACCAGGTGGTGGCCCAGGCCAACGCCCGCGTGGACGCCGACGGCAACTTCCTGGACGAGTTCGTGACCGTGCGCGTCAAGGGCGAAGTGGAAATGCGCTCCCGTGACGAGGTGACCCTCATGGACATCTCGCCCAGCCAGATGGTCTCCATCTCGGCCGCGCTCATCCCCTTCCTGGAACACGACGACGCCAACCGCGCCCTCATGGGTTCCAACATGCAGCGCCAGGCCGTGCCGCTGCTGCGCAGCGAAAAGCCCCTGGTGGGCACCGGCATGGAAATCGACGTGGCCCGCGACTCCGGCGCCTGCATCGTGGCCCAGGCCGACGGCAAGGTGGAATACGCCGACGCCGACCGCATCGTGGTCTCCTACGAAGGCGACCTGTACAAGAAACAGGGCGGCGTGCGCGCCTATGACCTGCTGAAGTTCCACAAGTCCAACCAGAACTCCTGCTTTGGTCAGAAGCCCACCTGCTACCCCGGTCAGGTGTTCAAGAAGGGCGAGATCCTCGCTGACGGTCCCGGCATCGACGAAGGCCAGCTGGCTCTGGGCAAGAACCTGGTGGTGGCCTTCATGCCCTGGTGCGGTTACAACTACGAAGACTCCATCCTCATTTCCGAACGTACCGTGAAAGAGGACATCTTCACCTCCATCCACATCGAAGAATTCGAAGTGGTGGCCCGCGACACCAAGCTCGGACCCGAAGAGATCACCCGCGACATCCCCAACGTCAGCGAAGACATGCTGCGCAACCTGGACGACAGCGGCATCATCCGCATCGGCGCGGCCGTGAAGCCTGACGACATCCTGGTCGGCAAGATCACCCCCAAGGGCGAGACCCAGCTGACCCCGGAAGAAAAGCTGTTGCGCGCCATCTTCGGCGAGAAGGCCCGCGACGTGAAGAACACCTCCCTCAAGGTGCCCCCGGGAGTGGAAGGTACGGTCATCGACGTCAAGGTGTTCAACCGTCGTTCCGGTGAAAAAGACGATCGCACCCTGGCCATCGAGGCCCACGACACCGCAGTGCTGGATCAGAAGGAATCCGATCACATGCGCGCTCTGGGCAACCGCACCCGCGAAGTGCTGGCCCCCCATGTGCTGGGCAAGCTGACCGCCGTCAGCGTCCCCGGCAACAAGAAGGGCGAAGTGCTGGTGGAAGCCGGTGTCGCCCTGACCCGCGAGCAGCTGGACGCCATCCCGGTGAAGAAGCTGCAGGGCCTGTTCGAGAGCAAGGAAGTCAACGACATCGTGGCCGACCAGCTCAAGGACTACGACCATCAGGTGGATTACCTGCACGCCATCTATGACTCCAAGCGCGAGAAGGTCACCGAAGGGGACGATCTGCCTCCCGGCGTCATCAAGATGGTCAAGGTCCACATCGCCATCAAGCGTAAGCTCTCGGTGGGCGACAAGATGGCCGGCCGTCACGGTAACAAGGGTGTGGTCTCCTGCATCCTGCCCGAAGAAGACATGCCCTTCTTCGCCGACGGTCGCCCCGTGGATATCGTGCTCAACCCCCTGGGCGTGCCTTCGCGAATGAACATCGGCCAGATCATGGAAACCCACCTGGGCTGGGGCGCCAAGGAACTTGGCCGCCAGCTGGCCGAACTGCTGGATTCCGGCGCGGCCCTGCAGGTGGTGCGTGACGAGGTCAAGGACGTCTTCGATTCCCCGGCCATCAGCGAGCTGGTGGACAAGATGGATGACGAAGAGTTCATCGCCTCGGTCAAGAAGCTGCGCAACGGCATCGTGACCAAGACCCCGGTCTTCGACGGCGCCACCGAAGAAGAGATCTGGGGCTGGATGGAAAAGGCCGGCAAGGACAGCGACGGCAAGACCATCTTGTACGACGGCCGTACCGGCGTGCCATTCAAGAACCGCGTGACCACCGGTGTCATGTACATCCTGAAGCTGCACCACCTGGTCGACGAAAAGATCCACGCCCGCTCCACCGGCCCCTACAGCCTGGTCACCCAGCAGCCGCTGGGCGGTAAGGCGCAGTTCGGTGGCCAGCGTCTGGGTGAAATGGAAGTCTGGGCTCTGGAAGCCTACGGCGCCGCCTATCTCCTGCAGGAATTCCTCACCGTCAAGTCCGACGACGTGACCGGACGTGTGAAGATGTACGAGAAGATCGTCAAGGGCGACAACTTCCTGGAAGCCGGTCTGCCCGAATCCTTCAACGTTCTGGTCAAGGAACTCATGAGCCTGGGCCTCGACGTGACCCTGCATCAGGAAGACGGCAAGAAAAAGCCCAAGCGTATCGGCTTCATGCGCGACCAGGAACCCGAGGAATAATTCATGGATGCGCCGGGCATCACGCCACCGCGCGGTGCCCGGCAGCGCCATTCCCCGGGACGGAGCGCAACCATACGCCACAACGACTGTAACGAGCTTTTGACAAGCAAGGTAGATATATGAGCCTGGACGATCTCTTCACTGCACGCGGCACGTCGGCCAATGTGACCAACATCCGCAACCTGAAAGCCATCCAGATTTCCATCGCCTCGCCCGAAGCCATCCGCGAATGGTCCTACGGTGAGGTCAAGAAACCGGAAACCATCAACTACCGTACCTTCAAGCCGGAGCGCGACGGCCTGTTCTGCGCCAAGATCTTCGGCCCCGTGAAGGACTACGAGTGCAACTGCGGCAAGTACAAGCGCATGAAGCACCGCGGCATCGTCTGCGAAAAGTGCGGCGTTGAAGTCATTGCCTCCAAGGTGCGTCGCGAGCGCATGGGCCACATCGAACTGGCCGCGCCCGTGGCCCACATCTGGTTCCTCAAGACCCTGCCTTCCAAGATCGGCACCCTGCTCGACATGACCATGGCCGATCTGGAAAAGGTCCTGTACTTCGATTCCTACATCGTGCTCGATCCCGGCCAGACCAATCTGCAGCGCCGCCAGGTCATTTCTGAAGACCAGTACCTGCAGATCCTGGACCACTACGGCACCGAAGACGCCCTGACCGTGGGCATGGGCGCCGAAGCCGTGCGCTCCCTTCTGGAAGAGCTGGATCTGGAAAAGCTGCGCACCGAACTGCGCGAAGAAAGCGAGACCACCAAGAGCCAGACCAAAAAGAAGAAGCTCACCAAGCGCCTGAAGATCGTCGAGGCCTTCCTGGAGTCCAACAACAAGCCCGAATGGATGATCATGGAAGTCATTCCCGTCATCCCGCCGGAGCTGCGTCCCCTGGTGCCCCTGGACGGCGGCCGTTTCGCCACCTCCGACCTCAACGACCTGTACCGCCGCGTCATCAACCGCAACAACCGTCTGAAGCGCCTCATCGAACTGGGTGCTCCCGACATCATCATCCGCAACGAAAAGCGCATGCTGCAGGAAGCCGTGGACGCCCTGTTCGACAACGGCCGCCGCGGTCGCGCCATCGCCGGTACCAACGGTCGTCCGCTCAAGTCCCTGTCCGACATGATCAAGGGCAAGCAGGGCCGCTTCCGTCAGAACCTGCTGGGCAAGCGCGTGGACTACTCCGGTCGTTCCGTTATTACCGTGGGTCCTTACCTCAAGCTGCACCAGTGCGGCCTGCCCAAGAAGATGGCCCTGGAGCTGTTCAAGCCCTTCATCTACTCGGAGCTGGAAAAGCGCGGTTATGCCTCCACCATCAAGAGCGCCAAGAAGATGGTGGAGCGTGAAGAGCTGGTGGTCTGGGACATCCTCTCGGAAGTGGTGCGCGAATACCCCATCATGCTCAACCGTGCCCCTACCCTGCACCGTCTGGGTATCCAGGCCTTTGAGCCCCTGCTGGTGGAAGGCAAGGCCATCCGTCTGCATCCCCTGGTCTGCTCGGCCTACAACGCCGACTTCGACGGTGACCAGATGGCCGTGCACATCCCGCTTTCCGTGGAAGCGCAGATCGAATGCCGCGTGCTCATGATGAGCACCAACAACATCCTCTCGCCCGCCAACGGCGGTCCCGTCATCGTGCCTTCCCAGGACATCGTTCTGGGTCTGTACTACATGACCTCCGAGCGCAGCTTCGAGAAGGGCGAAGGCATGACCTTCTGCGGTCCCTGGGAAGTGGAAGCCGCCTATGATGCCGATGCCGTGTCCCTGCACGCCCGCATCAACGTGCGCATGCCCGACGGCAAGACCCACCGCACCACGCCCGGCCGCGTGCTGGTGAGCAACATCCTGCCCAAGGAAATGTCCTTCGAGAACGTCAACCTGGTGCTGACCAAGAAGATGATCGCCAAGCTGGTGGAAAACTGCTACCGCCAGTGCGGCATCAAGGCCACGGTCATCCTCTGCGACAATCTGAAGAACATGGGTTATGAGTTCGCTACCCGCGCCGGTGTCAGTATCGGTGTGAAGGACCTCATCATCCCGGCCCGCAAGAAGGACATCCTGGCCGCTTCCCAGGCCGAGGTGGACGACATCGAACGCCAGTACCGCGACGGTATCATCACCCGTACCGAAAAGTACAACAAGGTCGTCGATGTGTGGACCAAGGCCACCCAGGACGTCTCCACGGAAATGATCAAGGAGATCTCTTACGATATCCTGAAGGATCCCAAGACCGGCCGTGAAGAGAAGAACCAGAGCTTCAACTCCATCTTCATGATGTCCACCTCCGGTGCCCGAGGCAACCAGGACCAGATGCGTCAGCTGGCCGGTATGCGCGGTCTGATGGCCAAGCCTTCCGGTGAAATCATCGAAACGCCCATCACCTCGTCCTTCCGCGAAGGTCTGTCGGTGCTGCAGTACTTCACCTCCACCCACGGTGCCCGTAAGGGTCTGGCCGACACCGCCCTGAAGACGGCCAACTCCGGTTACCTGACCCGTCGTCTGGTGGACGTGGTGCAGGACGTGATCGTCTCCGAACACGACTGCGGCACGGTGGACGGCATCGAGCTGACCCACCTGCGCGAAGGCGGCGACATCAAGACCCCGGTGTGGGAACGTGCCATGGGCCGTGTGCTGCTCTACCCCGTCTACGATCCCGAAGACGCGGAAAAGGTGCTGCTGCCCGAGAACACCCTCATCGACGAAGCCGAGGCCGCTGTGCTGCGTGAACACGGCGTGAGCTCCATCACGGTGCGTTCGCCCCTCACCTGCCAGGCCGGGCGCGGCATCTGCGCCCTGTGCTACGGCCGCGATCTGGCCCGCGGGCACCTGGTCAACACCGGCGAGACCGTGGGCATCATCGCCGCCCAGTCCATCGGTGAACCCGGCACCCAGCTGACCATGCGTACCTTCCACATCGGTGGTACCGCATCCAGCACCATTGAAAAGAACAAGTTCGAAGCCCAGAACACCGGTCGCGTCATCCTCAACCGCGTGCGCGCCGTTACCAACCGTGACGGCATCCAGCTGGTGCTGGGCAAGAGCGGCCAGCTGACCATCGTGGATCCGCAGGGCCGCGAACGTGAAAAGTACATCCTGCCCAACGGCGCCCGCCTGCATGTGACCGACGGTCAGGAAGTGACCAAGGGCACCGTGCTGGCCGAGTGGGACCCCTTCAACGAACCCTTCGTGTCCGAAGAAGAGGGCATCATCCGCTTCACCGACATCGTGGACGGCAAGACCGTGCAGGAAAAGGTGGACGACGTGACGCGTCAGGCCTCCCTGACCATCATGGAATACCGTACCACCAACTACCGTCCGTCCATCTCGGTCTGCGATGAGAACGGCAACGTCAAGCAGCGTCCGCACAGCGTGGCGTCCGCCGTGTACAGCCTGCCCGTGGGCTCCATCATCATGGTCAAGGACGGCGAGGCCATCCAGGCCGGTGACATCATCGCCCGTAAGCCCCGCGAAACTTCCAAGACCAAGGACATCGTGGGTGGTCTTCCCCGCGTGGCCGAGCTCTTCGAAGTCCGCAAGCCCAAGGACATGGCCGTGGTCTCCGAGATCTCCGGTACCGTGTCCTACGCCGGCGAATCCAAGGGCAAGCGCAAGCTGGTGGTGACCCCCGAGATCGGTGATTCCAAGGAATACCTGGTGCCCAAGGGCAAGCACATCACCGTGGCCGACGGCGACTTCGTGGAAGCCGGCGATCCGCTGACCGAAGGTTCGCCCGAACTGCACGACATCCTGCGCACCCGCGGTGAAAAGTACCTGGCCCGCTACCTCGTGGACGAGATCCAGGAAGTGTACCGCTTCCAGGGCGTGGGCATCGACGACAAGCACATCGAAGTCATCGTGCGCCAGATGCTCAAGAAGGTCACCGTGCTGGATTCCGGCGGCACCAGCTTCCTGGTGGGCGAACAGGTGGACAAGGCCGAGTTCAAGGCCGAGAACCACAAGGCCATCGCCGAAGGCCGTCAGCCCGCCACCGCCGAACCGCTGGTGCTGGGCATCACCCAGGCTTCGCTGACCACCTCGTCCTTCATCTCGGCGGCTTCCTTCCAGGAAACCACCAAGGTGCTCACCGAGGCTTCCCTCAAGGGCAAGATGGACTACCTGCGCGGCCTCAAGGAAAACGTCATCGTGGGCCGTCTCATCCCGGCCGGTACGGGCTATCGCGAGTATGTCCACGGCGACATCACCGTGCCCGACCAGAAGGAACGTCCGGACAAGTTCCTGGAAGATCTGGAAGAGAACCCCGTGCTGGTGGATCTGGGCCAGTAGGCCCTTTCCTCTGCTGAACATCAGGGCGACCGTCATATGGCGGTCGCCCTTTTTTTATGTATGGCCGATCGGCCGAAGGACCGTATGCAGCACGCCCTGCCCTCTCGCCATCGCCGGCCCTGCCTCTCTTGCCGGCCGCTGTCCCGGCGCCTTCCTCCCTGCGGCTGGGACCGGGTGGTGTCGTCCCCAATGCAACAAAATGTAGAGAAGCCCTTCCCATCTTTCTTTTTGTGATTAATTCCTGATAAGAGAGAAAACTTCCCGGCAATGACCGGGAAGACCTGCTGGCTAAGACGCATCCCCCTCCGCCGGAGCCGACGTGTTGTGAAAAGGAGGTCAAAAAATTTTTCATACGCGCAAAGCATGGCTTCATTCATATTAACACATTAAAATAATTATATAAATAAGAAAACATAGTCAGGTCGGAGTATTTTGGGAATCTGCGTGCCATCTTTGCATTTCTTGCATTTTACGGTAGAAGGCAGGAATTGTTCCGCGCCTGAGACCAGGCGGCGACAGGTCGTGCCCCGGCATGATCCGCCCCGCCGGATCCCGGCGCATCGTTCTGGAGAGGTTGGTTCCTGGTGCGCTGCACCTCTTGCTCATGACCGGATCTGGCTCGGTCTTGCGCAGAAACCACGATGCCGCAGGCATCTCGACTCATGGGAGAAAACGCATGACAACTCTGTTCTACATCCTGGCCTACCTTGCAGTAATCGGCTTTGTGGCGACTGCCGCCATCAAGGTGAAAGGCTATCTGGCTGCCAGCCCCCTGCACGCCCGCTGGGAGCTCTACCCCGTGCCGCATGAAGGCCCCAAAGGCTCCTACGGCGGCAGCTTCATGGAAGAGACCGACTGGTGGACCAAGCCCCGCCACGTCGACCACCTGGGCGATATCAAGGCCCTGCTGGAAGAAGTGCTCTTCCTGCACGCCACCTTTACCCACAACCTCAAGCTGTGGTTCCGCACCTATCCCTTCCACCTGGGTCTGTATATGCTGATGGGCGGCACCATCATCCTGGTCGTGGCCGCCTTCCTGCGCCTGTTCGGCATGAACCCCGACGGCGGCTTCCTGACCTTCGTGCACAACGTCATCAACGCCATCAGCCTGCTGGGCATGTTCGGCATCATCGGCGGCGGCATCGGCCTGATCTGCCGTCGTCTGCACGACGAAGGCCTGCGCAAGTACTCCACCCCCGAACACTTCTTCAACCTGGGCGTGTTCATCGTTTTCGCTCTGGTGGGCCTGGTGGCCTGGGCCTTCAACCCCTCCTTTGCCCGCCTGTCCGGTGACTTCATCTACAACCTGCTCACCTTCAACTTCGCCGAGATCAACAGCAGCACCTTCATGCTGCATATGCTGTTCGGCTTCTTCGTGCTGATCTGGATCCCCATGACCCATATGGGCCACCTGATCTTCAAGTACTTCACCTACCATGACATCCGCTGGGGCGACACCCCCACCGATTTCAGCCAGAAGAACAACGAGAAGATGAAGCAGGCCCTGCAGTTCAAGGTGAGCTGGGCTGCCGACCACATCAACGGTCAGGGCACCAAGACCTGGCTCGACATCGCTACCGAATCCCCCAAGAAGGACTAGGGAGTACATCATGAAAGATACGCTGCGTTTGACTGATATTTCCACGGCCGAAGGCCAGATGGTCAGCATCGACCTCAAGGACATCCCCGATGTGGAAGGCCTTGACCTCGTCAAGATGCCCTGGAAGCCCGTTTCCGACGACCAGAAGGCCAAAGTGGCCTGCATCCTGGACGAAGTCTGTGTGCTGAACATCCCCAAGCCCCAGACCCCCCAGGAAGAAGAAGAGCTGGTCAACCGTTTCCTGGACGGCATGCGCAAGCTGTTCAGCAAGGAGAACAACTGGACCTTCCTGCCCATGCTGGAAACCAGCATGGACTACTGCGCCCAGTGCAACTCCTGTTCCGACGCCTGCCATCTGTACGAGATGTCCGGCCACAACGAGATGTACCGTCCCAACTACCGCTCTGAAATCTTCCGCCGCATCTACAAGCAGTATGTGAAGAAAGAGCCTCTGGCCAAATGGCGTTACGGTGACATGGGCCTGAACTGGAAGACCGTTGCCCGTCTGGGCGAACTGGCCTACCGCTGCAACCTTTGCCGTCGCTGCGCCCAGACCTGCCCCATCGGTGTGGACAACGGCCTCATCGCCCGTGAGATCCGCAAACTGTTCAGCCAGGAACTGGGCTTCTCGCCCCGCGAACTGCACGAAAAGGGCACCATCAACCAGATGAAGGTGGGCTCCTCCACCGGCATGACCCCCGACGTGGTGAAAGAAAACGTGGAGTTCATCGACGAGGACTACACCGAGATCACCGGCGTGGGCATCCACACCCCCTTCGACGTGAAGGGCGCCGACATCCTGCTGATCCACAACGCCGGCGAAGTCATGGCCTGGCCCGAAAACATCGCCAGCTTCTCCCTGATCTTCCAGGAAGCCGGCCTGTCCTGGACCCTGTCCAGCAAGGCCGTGGCCTATGACGGCGTGAACTACGGCGTGTTCTACGACGACGCCCAGACCGCCCGTATCGCCCTGCAGCACATGCAGGCCGCCAAGGAACTGGGCGCCAAGAAGATCGTCATCGGTGAATGCGGCCACGCCCACAAGGCCATGACCGTCATCGCCGACCGCGTCATCCCCTACGAATACCAGGTGCCCCGTGAATCCTGCTATGTGACCCTGCGTGACATCGTCATGTCCGGCCGCCTGAAGCTGGATCCCTCGCGCAACAACTTCCCCGTGACCCTGCATGACCCCTGCAATGCCGTGCGTCTGATGGGTATCGTGCAGCCCCAGCGCGACATCCTGCACAAGATCGCCCCCCAGTTCCGCGAAATGCCCTGCCACGGCGTGGAAAACTACTGCTGCGGCGGCGGTTCCGGCTTCGCCATCATGACCCGTCAGAACATCGACGAATGGCGCGGCAACATCTCCGGCCGCAAAAAGATGTGGCAGATCGCCCAGGCCTTCAAGGACTGCCTTGGCCCCGAGACCAAGAAGTACATCTGCGCTCCCTGCTCCAACTGCAAGGGCCAGATCCGCGAAATGCTGGAACACAGCGATCTGTACACCAAGAACAGCTTCGCCTACGGCGGCCTGGTGGAACTGATCGTCAACGCCATGGTCAACGTCAATCCCGGCTTCATCAAGTGGGAAGGCGACGAAGAGTAATCTTCGACCATGTGTCATCTTTGGGGGGAGCAGCGATGCTCCCCCCTTTTTTATGCCTGCAGAAAAGCGGGAGAACTGCAGCGCATCCGTCTGCATCCGTGTTTTCCTGCGGGCGAGGGAGAGGCCCCTTTTGTGGACAAAAGCTGCGTCCTCCCCCTCGCCACCTCCTCGCCAAAAAACTTTTTCCGGGCCTGTCTTGTGTCCGGCGATCGCCCTGTGACATCAGGAAAAACGTCCGGATGCTTACAAAAAAGATCCGTTTCATCCATCTGGCTGCGTCGTATACCAGACGGGCTCTGAAGGACTGCGAGACGTTATCGGGGACGTTTGCCTGCTGCCTGTTCCTGGGCCATCCCCCAAATCATCCGCCATTTCGTTTCGCGTCGTGACGCTCACCAGGCTGATGCCCGGAAATAAAAAAGGCCGCGGGAAGTCTCCCGCAGCCTTGGTATCTGGTGATGGCCTCAGGCCATCTCAGGCTCATTCACGCCCGTAACGGTCGTCAAAACGCTCGATATCGTCTTCGCCCAGGTAATCACCGGTCTGGACTTCCACGATCTCCAGCGGCTGTGCCGAAGCGTTGCTCAACCGATGCATGGTCTTCTGGGGGATGTAGACAGACTGGTCCATATGCAGGTGCATCTCTTCGTCCCCCACGCGCACCAGACCTTCCCCGGCGATGACGACCCAGTGCTCGGCCCGGTGCCGGTGACGCTGCAGGGAAAGCGCGGCTCCGGGATTGACCTGGATCCGCTTGACCTGGAAGCGCTCGCCCAGGGCCAGGGTCTCATACCAGCCCCAGGGGCGGTACACACGCAGATGCATCTCCTGTTCGTGCCGGTCCTGGGCGGCAAGACGGGCCACCAGAGTCTTGACCTCCTGGCTGCGGGCCCTGTCGGCCACCAGGACGGCGTCGCCGGTCTCCACCACCACAAGATCCTTCACGCCCAGCGTCGTCACCAGGCGGCTTCCGGCATGGATGTAGCATCCCCGGCTGTCCTGGGCCATCACATCGCCCACGCAGGCATTACCTTCCGCATCCTGCGTGCTGTTTTCGTAGATGGCTTCCCACGAGCCCAGATCGCTCCAGCGGCACGGCAGCGGCACCATGGCCACATGCGCGCTTTTCTCCATCAGGGCATAGTCCACCGAATCAGAAGGGCAGTGGGCAAAAGATTCCCGATGCAGGCGGATGAAGTCATAATCGGCCCGGCGCAGGGCCCAGGCCTTGCGCACCGCGGCCATGATGGCCGGAGCCTGCGCTTCCAGCTCGGCCAGATACTGGGAGGCGCGAAACACGAACATGCCGCTGTTCCAGAAATAGCCGCCCTGCGCCAGCATGGTCTCGGCAGCCTCCTGCGCGGGCTTTTCCACGAAACGGCGGACCGCGAAACCGGAAGCCAGGGCATCGCCCTTTTCGATGTAGCCGTAACCGGTCTCGGGGCGGTCCGGCGTGACCCCGAAGGTGACCAGGGCCCCTTCGCGGGCACACTCCGCAGCCTGTGTGACGGCAGCGGCAAAAGCCGGCAGATCCTCCAGCACATGGTCCGAAGGCAGGACCAGCAGGACAGGATCACCGTCTTCCACGTCACAGGCGGCCGTCACGGCCAGCGCGGCAGCGGCGATGGCCGGTGCCGTATTGCGCGGTTCCGGTTCCAGCAGGATCCGGCCGTTCAGTCCCTGACGCTGCAGGGCTGCGGCGGCAAGAAAGCGCTGCTCTTCATTGCAGATGACCACGGGCGCGGCCAGTCCGGGCACGGCCGCAAGACGCTGCAGCGTGTCCTCGAACAGCGTATGGCCGCCCAGATCCATGAATTGCTTGGGATACTTGCGACGGGACAGGGGCCACAGGCGTGTACCGGCGCCCCCGCACAAGATGACGGGACAGATCTTCATGTCGTTTGCTCGGTATATTTGGTAGCGTGGAGAAAAAAGCATCGCGGCAGAGAAAACGGCCGGAGGACTTTCCTCCGGCCGTATGGCGACGCTTACAGATAGTCGGGATTGGCAGCGGCCTTGCCGTTGGCCAGCATGATGCGCACATAATGCAGGCCGTGCTCGTCCACCGGGATGATGGGGAACTGCTTGCCGCAGCCGTCGCAGCGCACATTGCGCGGCTCCACCGGGTTGACCAGCGGTACATGGCGCAGGCAGTGGGGGCAGCGGTAGAAGAACAGCAGCTCCATGCCGTCAGGAGCCACAGGCTCCAAAGGTTTCTGGCTACCGGACATGGGCTTCCTCCACCAGCGGCGTCCCGGTCATGGCCTCGGGCTGGGCGATGCCCCACATGCGCAGCAGGGTCGGGGCCACATCGGCCAGCTTGCCGTCGTGCAGGCGCCATTCCTTGCCGGAGGCATCCAGCAGGATGCAGGGCACGGGATTGGTGGTATGGGCGGTCTGGGGCTTGCCCTCTCCGTCCTTCATGACTTCGCAGTTGCCGTGGTCGGCGATGAGCAGCATACGGCCCTTGCGGGCCTCCACGGCAGCCACCATGCGGCCCACGCATTCATCCACCACCGTGCAGGCTTCCACGGCGGCGGAGAGCACGCCCGTATGGCCCACCATATCGCCGTTGGCCAGGTTGCAGACCACCAGGTCGTACTGGCCGCTCTGCCAGGCTTCCACGAACTTGTCCGTGACCTCGCGGGCGCTCATGGCCGGTTTCTGGTCATAAGTCTGCACCTCGCGCGGCGAAGGCACGAGGATGCGGTCTTCCAGCGGCAGGGGTTCTTCCACACCGCCGTTGAAGAAATAGGTGACGTGCGCGTATTTTTCCGTTTCGGCCAGACGCAGCTGGTGCATGCCCTGCTGCGAAACGACTTCGCCAAGGCCCATGGTCACGGATTCCTTGGGGAAGGCCACCGGCAGGGGGAAGTGGGCGTCGTAGGCCGTCATGGAAGCCACGGCAGCCAGCTGCGGCACCCTGCCCCGCTCGAAAGCGGTGAAGTCCGCGTCTACGAAGGCCTGGGAAAGCTCGCGCATGCGGTCGGCGCGGAAATTGTAGAAGAACAGGCCGTCGCCGTCCTGCAGGGTGGAGGCATCCTCGCCTTCCAGCAGCACGGGCTTGATGAATTCGTCGCTGACGCCCTCGGCATAGGAATCTTCCACAGCCTGCACGGCATCCGTGGCCTTGCGGCCCTTGCCGTGGACCATGAGATCCCAGACCTCGGACACGCGCTCCCAGCGCTTGTCGCGGTCCATGGCATAGAAGCGCCCCGCCAGGCTGGCCACACGCACGTCCTTCATGGAGACGATCTGTTCCAGCAGGCTGCGCACATAGGAGGCGCCGCTCTGGGGCGGGGTATCGCGCCCGTCCATGAAGCAGTGGATGCGCACCGGCACACCGGCGGCGAAAGCCATGGCGCACAGGGCCACCAGATGGTTGATGTGGCTGTGCACACCGCCGTCGGAGAGCAGGCCCGCCAGATGCAGACGGCCGCCGCTGCGGCGTGTTTTTTCCAGCACGTCCTGCAGCACGGGGTTGTGGAACAGGGAGCCGTCCTCAAGGGCCACGTCGATGCGCGTCATGTCCTGATAGACGATGCGTCCCGCACCGATATTGAGGTGTCCCACCTCGGAGTTGCCCATATAGCCGGCAGGCAGGCCCACTTCGCGCCCGGAGGCGGCAAGGCGGCTGTGGGGGCAGCGCGCCATCAGGTCATCCAGATGGGGCGTGGCTGCCACCCAGGGGGCATTGCCTTCCCCTTTTTCCGTCAGGCCCCAGCCGTCAAGGATGAGCAACAGGGTGGGGGTCATGCACGGGGCTCCTTGTTGAGGGCAGCGGCAGCCGCGCCCCACAGGTTCTCCAGCTGATAAAGGTCACGCACGGACTGCTGGAAGATGTTGACCACGATGTCGTTGCAGTCCACCAGGATCCACTGGCCGGTGTTGTAGCCTTCCATGCGCAGGTATTCGTAGTTCTGTTCATGGCACAGGGCGGAGACGCCGTCCGCCAGGCTCTGGGCATGACGCACGGAGGTGGCGCTGACCACCAGCAGGGCGTCCGTGAAGGCACCCTGGCCGGCCAGGTCGATCTCGGCCACGTCGACAGCCTTGTGTTCCTCAAGCCACGCCTTGATGACGGCCATTTTTTCCGCCGTAGGCAGTTCCGAATATTTCTTGGGGGTAGAGATAAGGTTTTGCATGTCCCTCCCATACCTCAAAGCGTACCCGAGGGCAACAATCCCGCCCGGCCCGGGGATGGCCCGGCGCATTGTTCCTAGCATAAAAAAAGACATTGCATTGCAATATGTTATCCATGTTTTTCAAGCAGATATCTTGACCTTGGGGGACTTTTGCGTCATCCATAGACTACTCAGGATTTCAAGGAGAAACGCCGTGATTTTCAATATCGACAAGGAAACGCTGCCCCGCGAAGATATCGAAGCCCTGCAATTGCGCCGTCTGCAGGACCTTTGCTCCCGTGTCTATGCCAATGTGCCTTTCTACCGCAAACGCTTCGACGAGAGCGGTATCAAGCCCGGCGACATCAAGAGCCTGGCCGACCTGAAGAACCTGCCCTTCACCGAAAAGCAGGACCTGCGCAATTACTATCCCTTCGGTCTTTTCGCCGTGCCGCGTGACAACATCGTCCGCCTGCACGCCTCCAGCGGCACCACCGGCAAGGCCGTGGTGGTGGGCTATACCGCCCGCGACCTGCACAACTGGGCCGAACTGGCTGGCCGCAGCCTGTCCGCCGCCGGCGTCAACCAGACGGACATCGTGCATGTGGCCTACGGCTACGGCCTGTTCACCGGCGGTCTGGGCGCCCACGGCGGTGCCGAGCGCATCGGTGCCACGGTGGTCCCGGCCTCGGGCGGCGCCACGCGTCGCCAGGCCTACCTGCTGCGCGACTTCGGCGCCACGGCCCTGTGCTGTACGCCCTCCTACGCCCTGCACCTGTGGGAAGCCGGCCAGGAAGTGGGCATCGACTTCCGTGACCTGCCCCTGCGTACCGGCGTGTTCGGTGCCGAGCCCTGGACCGAAGAGATGCGCCAGGACATCGAGCGGAAAATGGGCATCAACGCCCTGAACATCTACGGCCTTTCCGAAGTCATGGGCCCCGGCGTGGCCATGGAATGCCTGGAATCCAAGTGCGGCATGCACCTGTGGGAAGACCACTTCCTGCCCGAGATCATCGACCCCGTCACCGGCGAACAGCTTCCCGAGGGCGAAGTGGGCGAACTGGTCATCACCACGCTCACCAAGGAAGGCATCCCGCTGATCCGCTACCGCACCCGCGACCTGACCAGCCTGGATTACACCCCCTGCCGCTGCGGACGTACCCATGTGCGCCTGACCCGCATCCGGGGCCGCAGCGACGACATGCTCATCATCCGCGGCGTCAACGTGTTCCCGCAGCAGATCGAAGCCCTGCTCATGGAAAACCAGAACCTGAGCCCCAACTATCAGATCATCGTGGACCGCGTGAACAACCTGGATACCCTGGAAGTCCAGGTGGAGATGAACGAGACCCTCTTTGCCGACGAGATCCGCAAGCTGCAGAGCCTGGAAAGCTCCATCCAGAAGAGCATCAAGGAATTCCTGGGCGTCACCACCAAGGTGCGCCTCATGGAACCGCATTCCATCCAGCGCTCCGAGGGCAAGGCCAAGCGTATCATCGACAAGCGGCCCACAGAATAAAGAGAATAAAAGCAGCATGTTGGGAAATAAATTTTTTATTTTTCGACAAAATGAAAAAAGCTGCTTGACAGAAAGGGGGTCTCTAGCGTAGAACCCTCTTTCGTTGAGCGGGAGTAACTCAGTGGTAGAGTGCAACCTTGCCAAGGTTGAAGTCGCGGGTTCAAATCCCGTCTCCCGCTCCAGCAAATTCAGGGGTTTTCTCTTTGGAGAAAGCCCCTTTTTTCGTACCCGGACACATCCCCCGTCAGCATTTCCCTGTTGCACGGCTGTCCGAAGGCTTCCCCGTCCTGCTCCCGGACCGCAAAAAAACGTGCCATACGGGCGAGTTTGCTCCTTTTTTTGCCATTTGGGCCATTTGACATAATTTTATAAATTATTTATCAAAATATGTACCTTACAGAAGGAGTTTCCATGAGTACTGCTTCTACCATCAAATCGCTGGCGGCCTACGATTTGATCCGCGACATGATTCTGTCCGGCGAGGCCCTGCCCGGCACCCGTCTTGTCCTTGTTGATCTGGAAAAAAAGCTCGGCGTGGGGCGCGGCCCCATCCGTGATGCCCTCATGCGCCTGGACAAATCCGGTCTGGTCCAGAACATCCCCTACAAGGGGGCCATCGTCATGATGCCGCCCTCTTCCAAGGAGATCGAGCACATCTTCAACCTGCGCATCCAGGTGGAATGTGCCCTGGCCAAGGAGGCCATGCAACAGGCGACCGCCGAAGACATGGACAGGCTGGAACAGCTGGCCGGCGACCTGGCCGATACCCGTGATGCCGACTTTTTCTTCCACAAGGACAGGGATTTCCACCTGCAGCTCTACTCCCTTTCGCGGATGCACCATCTGCTGGCCGTGGACAGCCACCTGCTGGACTATGTGGAAGGTTTCCTCAATACCCGCCGCTATTCTCCCGAAGACATCTCGCTCTTCATCCAGCAGCACAAAGACATCCTGACCGCCATGCGCGAAAAGGATGAAGAAAAACTCATGGAAGCCATGCGCCGCAACATCCTGGTCGGCCTGGAGCTGATGCAGGACGAGATGAAGCGCCTGAAGCGCCACTAGAGCGCACGCTTTACAGGATAGACAAAGCCACCTTCGGGTGGCTTTTTTCGTTTTGGGCGAGCCCCTCTACTTTGTTGCCGCACACGCTTTGCATAACGAACGGGATGCCAAGGGCCTGCCGCTATGATGCCGGGGAAGGCGCCCTCTTGCCGTATCCCCCTGTATCATGGATGCCACCTCCCACAAGCCTGTCCCGGATCTGCCACGAAACGCCCGCGGATGATGCCGAAAGCACGATGGTATCGGCCGACAACCGCTTCATCTGGCAAGGCCTGGCCCAGCGTTCCCGCATCCTCCCTGTACCAGCCCAAAGAAAAAGGCGACATGCCGTGCATGCCGCCTTTCATCTTCCTTATGTCTTTTTCTGCGCCACAGGAGCTAGCGCAGATCCAGATATTTGTGGACCTGGACGCTCACACGCCACTGATGGGCAAAGGCCGCCTCCACGCACAGTCGTGTGGCTTCCTTCCCCTGGCTCACGGGCTGCAGCCAGACGAGCTCCGTCAGCGGCCGGGCAGCCGCCTTGCGGGCCGCTGCCAGCGCCTGTTCGAAACGGGCCAGATCCGCGGCCGTATCCACAGGGAATTTGATCTCTCCGGCCCGCTCCCAGGCATCCTGACGCACTGCCAGCCCCCCCGGCATGTCCAGTTTGGGGCTCAGGGTCACCCAGACATCCGCATGGCAACGGATGGGCATGGTGCCGCTGGTCTCGATCTGGACACGAAAACCTTCCGCCACCAGCCGGGAGGTCAGCTCCGTGAGGTCATGGCGGCAGGGCTCGCCGCCGGTCAGCACCACATGGCGCGGCCCGGCCTCCCGGATGGCTGCCAGCAACGCCTCGGGCTCCACATCGGCATAGCCCGCTCCCGGCCCCTGCTTGGCACGCACGGCGGCAAAATCCAGCGTCGCGCCGTCCAGCCGGGCGGCGTACTGCGTATCGCACCACGGGCAGGCCACAGGACAGCCCTGAAAACGGACGAACACGGCAGGCGTCCCGGCAAAGGAGGCCTCGCCCTGCAGGGTGACGAAAAATTCGTTGACCGCCAAGGTCCGCATCACAGGCTCCAGCGCGCCTTGCACTTGGCGGTCTCTTCCACTTCCACGGCCACCAGACGGGCCCCGGTGCCTTCCAGCTGGGCCGGCCCCACCACTTCGCCCAGATAGCGGGCCATGTTCTCGGCGGACGGATTGCAGGGCAGGACGCTCACCGAAGGATCCAGCGCCCGCAGGCCTTCCAGCAGGGGATCCTTGTCCCAGACCAGAAAGCGGTGATCCCAGTGGTCTTCCAGCCACTGGCACAGGCGTTCCTTGACCACCTGGAAGTCCAGCACGCGCCCCAGGGCGTCCAGCTCGTCGGCGGTGCAGGTGAAATGGATGCGGTAATTATGCCCGTGCAGACGGGCGCAGTGGGATTCGTGCCCGCAGATGCGGTGTCCCACGGAAATATCATGATAACGGCAGATACTGATCATGGTCTCCTCTCAACACTCCGGCATGCCGGATGATTTCGGACATGCCTGCAGCACGGACGGTCTCCGGGCCTCCGGCACTATAGGGCATCTTGGCGCGGCTCGGCAACCATCCGGCAGGGGCCTGCGGCCTTCCCGGCAGGCTAGATGACACCGCTCTCGTGCAGGATGTTCAGGCCGATGCACAGCAGCACCACGCCGCCCAGCACCTCGGCCCAGCCGTTGAGCATGGGCAGCGAGGACAGCTTTTTGCCCAAAAAGAGCCCGCAGGCCGAGATGGCGGCACAGACCACCCCGATGAGACAGGAAGGCAGGAAGGCACTGGTATTCGTCATGGCAAAGGTCAGGCCCACGGCCAGGGCATCGATGCTGGTGGCCACGGCCAGAAGGAGCAGGTTCCAGCCTGCGGTGGGGTCGCTCTGGGGACAGGACACGGGCTCGTTCTTGCGCAGGCCACCGATACCGGAGCGCAGCATGTTGCCGCCGATCCACGCCAGCAGCACGAAGGCCAGCCAGTGGTCCCAGGCCTCGATGAAATGATGCACCGACTGCCCCAGGAACCAGCCCAGCACCGGCATGAAGAACTGGAAAAAGCCAAAGGCCGCGCTGACCCGGACATACTGGCGCAGCCGGACTTCGCGGATGGCGCATCCCGAGGCCAGCGCCACGGCAAAAGCATCCATGGACAGGGCCACAGCCAGCAGAAAAACAGTAAAAAATGACATGATTATCCCGCAGGTTGACGGAGGTGAAACAGACGAGTCATACCCCAAGCGCACGACGGCGGCAAGTTTTCCGCCGCAGCATCCCCGGCCGGGAGAAGGCGCCGGAGCCGGAAACCACTTCCGCGTTCCTGCGCGGCAGCCACGATCACGCGCCCGCACGGCAGATCCGCATCCCGACGGCCCGCGGCAAAGGCTCCTGTCCCGGCGCCCTCCTCTTGCAGCCCGCACGGGCAACGCTTATATAGCGGGCAGGAGAGTATCCCATGCAAATGACTTTCATCCTCATATACTGGCTTGGCAACCTGCAGGCCCTGCTCGCACAGACGGCCCAGGCCCTGCCCTTCCTCATCCTCATGACCCTGCTGGCCGGCCGCAAGGGCAACGCGGCCCTGTGCCTCTGGGGCGGGCGCCAGCTCCTGCGTCTGGGCCTGTTCTGTGCCGCCCTCTCCCTGCCCCTGTTCCCGCTCATGCTCCTGCTGGAAACCCTGCGGCAACCGCAGATGCCTCCGCTGGCCGACCTTCTCGTCCAGCCCGCCAGCGTGGCCCTGCTGGCCTGGCTGCCGGCCACCCTGCTGCTCTGGGGCCTGCTGCGTGCCTCCCGTCACTGGCCCGATGCCACGGATCCGGCCATCACGGCCTATCGCACCAGTGACCTGCGCCTGACGCTCTGGGGCTGCCTGCTGGCCCTGCTGCTCTTCCTGCTGGGCAGCCTGCTGTCCACAGGCCTGCTGCTGGAGCCGCCGCAGGGCATGGAGCGCAGCAACTTCATCCTGCTCCAGATCCGTCAGGCCCTGCACCTGCTCTTCCGCTACCTCTCGCTGGCGGGCGGCGCTGCCCTGCTCTGGCTCTGGTATCTGCGCCATCGCGCACCGCTGACGGACGAAAGGGCGTTCACCCTGGCCGTCCGCTGGTGCGCGGTCTGGGCCGTGGTGGGGTATCTGCCTTCCATCATAGACTTCTGGAGCACCCTGCTGGCCGCCCTGCTGCGCAGCCTGCACAGCGGCGTCCCCTTCGACATCATGCCCCAGATGAACGCCCTGATCCTGTCGGTGCTGGCCGCCCTGGCCATCATCAGCTGGAGCGTCTTCCTGTACCGGCCCCGGAAGGCCCGCAGCCTTGTGCTGCAGCTCCTGCCCTGGTGTTTCCTCTTCATACGGATGGCCGTACCGCTCACCCAGCTGCCGCGGCCCTGACCAGCTTGCTCCCGTCCCCGCTGCGGGCTATGCTGGCGAGGACATCTTATCCCACTCCAAAGGATCCGTTATGCGCCACATTCTTCTTGCTCTCGTGTTCCTGCTGACCGCCGCCGTCAGTGCCCCGGCCGCCGAAAAGACCTTCAGCCAGTTCGCCGTGGACCTGCCCGACGGCTGGACCAGTGACGAACGTCCCGGTTTCCAGAGCGGACACCCGGACGAATACATGCTCCTGCTGGGCAAGCGCGGCGAGGAAGCCGTGGAGGCCCACATCACCATCTTCATCCTGCCCAACAAGGACAAGATGGACGCCAAGACCTTTGCTTCCCGCATGCGCGAGATGCAGGACGCTCCCACGGACCTGCAGCAGGAAGGCGCCATGTGGACCTTCCGCGGCACACCCCGCAGCCGGGCCATGGCCATGGAGACCCTGACCCGCGTCAGCGCCGATGACGCCCGCATCCTCATCATCATGGAACAGGATCCGGCCGGTCTGGGCACGGCCAAGGTCGTGGAAAGCCTGCGCGGCCTGACCCCGGCCAGCAAGGCCCTGCTGGGCCGCTAGGCCTGGCCTTCCACACATCGCGAACATCCGGGGCCATCCGCCATGCGGGTGGCCTTTTTTCATGCCCGTCCGCCGCAAATGCGAAAAGAGGGGGCCCGCAGGCTCCCCCCTCTTCACGATGCACGGTACGGCTGATCCGTCCCGCATCCTCTCCGCCGGACACACGAAGCGGAGAAATATCTTCCCGTCCTCCCGGATAAAGGGAGGGCCGCCCATCCTTTTTCCTTCCCGGCCCGTCCGGAGGAAGAGTTGCCGGGCCGCCGGCAGCGCCCCAAAGGCGCGGGCGTCCCCTTGCCCTCACGAGCACAGACAGAAGAACGAGGCAAGGGCCTCTTCCTTCACTGCCCGTACGTTGCCGCTAGCCCACGGAGACATGCGCCTCGGCCAGACTGGCTTCCTCTTCACGCCCCAGGGCGCGCAGGGCCCGGGCCAGCACCTGCCAGCCTTCGGGCGTGTCGCGCAGGCCCACGCTCTTGCGGGCCAGCAGCTCGGCCATGGCCGGATCCTCGTCGCCGTCCAGATACAGGCGGGCCAGCAGGAGCATGGCCGCGGCATCGAAAGGATTGCGCAGCAGGGTATCGTGCAGCAGTTCGCGGGCCTCGCCGCCATGCCGCTGCCGGGCCGCGAGCCGGGCCAGATAGCGCCGGGCAAGGCTGGGCCGCTGTTCCCCGGCCTGCTCCGCCTGCCTGTCCTCGATGGCGGCGGCCAGCTCATAGAAGCGCCGGGCCTCGTTGCGGCGTCCGCCCTCCTCGCACAGCTGCCCCAGACGCAGGTGGGCATAGACGTGTTCCGGGGCGTCCTTGATGCATTCCCGGTAATAGCGGGCCGCGGCACGGCGCTCGCCCAGCTGCTGGCAGACCGTGCCCAGATTGTAATGGGTCTGGGCGATGCGCTCCTGCCGTTCCGGCCCGGCATCGCCCTTGTAGCGCAGGGCCTCCAGAAAATGCCGCCGGGCCTCGTGATAACGCCCCAGAGCGGCCATGCAGACGCCCAGAGAGTTGCGGGCCAGCACGTTTTCCGCATCCGCCAGCAGGGCCAGCTTGTATTCGTCGATGGCGCCGAAGACGTCCCCCAGCGCATAGCGGCGGTCCGCACTGATGTTCAGGGCCAGGGAATTGCACAGGCCCGCGCGCGGCGAAGGCAGCAGCTGGGCATACTCCAGAGCCTTGAGGGCGCAGTCGGGCATCTCGCCCTTGCGGTAGTGCAGGAGGGGATACCCGGCAAGACCGGCCGAGACCGGCAGTCCGGCCCCTTCCAGCCGGGTGCACAGGGCCGCATAGTAGGGCAACAGCGTCTCGGCGCTGCTGTCCGCATGGAAGAAGATCAGGGCATTGCTGCCATAGAGCCCCGCCAGCGGTTCTCCGGCGCACAGTTCGGGGATCTGCCGCCATGCCGCAAGGCATTCGCCCAGCGCCGCTTCCTGCCGTGCGTCATGCGGGACATCCACCCGCACGATGGCCAGCACGAAGCGCCCCGTGCGCTCTTTCTCCTGGGCAAAAAGATGCAAAAAGTCCCCATGCCCGTAGATGCCCGCGCAGGAGCCGTCCTCCAGAACAGGGATGCGGGCGCGTACCTCCTGCACGCTCCCGGCAGCGGAAGCCTCCTCCGTTTCCTTATCCGCCGCGGCCGTCCCTTCCTGCCCGGGCGTGCCGGATGCATCGGCGGCAGCGGTCTTGCCGCCCGGCGTATGGGGATGCGACGCCGCAAGGGAGGGCACTTCCAGCAGGCTGAGTCTGTCCCCGGCTTCCAGCGGCGCCGTGGCATCGGCCAGATGCACGGTCTCGGCCACGGAGTGGAATTCCCGCACCTGCAGGAGCACCACTTCGCCCTTGTACTGGTTGCCGGAGCCTTCCTGTCCCGACGGCCCCCAGACCGCGAAACGCATGCCTTCGCGGGCCTTGGCCTGGGCCCCCAGCCCCACCCGCACCCGGCCCTGCGGCAGGGCCCGGAGCACGGTACCGCCGTCCTGAAGGATGTGGGCAAAGGGCATGACGCGCGGCGCTCCCGGCTGGGAGGTCATGCGGGCCGCGAGCCGGGCACGTTCCATGAGCATGCGGGCCTGCTCGAACATGGGCAGACGCAGCTCGGCGCCCTCCATGTCCTGCGGGTACACGGCATGTCCGGCGCTCAGACGGGGACGTATGGTCCTGCCCGTCAGGGGGGCGGGCATGGCGGCCCCGGCCATGCGGGCCAGCGCGGCCTCGGCCATCTTCTGGCAGGCGCTGCGGCCGCTCACCGACGGCAGCAGCAGGGCCATGCCGAAGCGCCCCACACGGGCGGCCACCACATCCGACGGCAGCTCCTCCTGCAAGGCTTCGGCCGCGCGGCGCATGAGCTCATCGGCAAAGCGGAAGCCCATGCGGCCCACGATCTCGCGTCCGTTGGAAAAATGCAGCAGCACCAGCCCCATGCACAGCCGGTGCAGGGGGGAGCTCTGTCCGTCCCCGCGGGAGGGGTCCGCGAATATCTCGCGCACCCGGGCGGCCTCGTCTTCCATGGAGCCGTAGAGCACGTTCTCCGTGGCAAGGCCGGTGACGGCATCCACGCGCGTGGCCTTGACCCGGGCCAGAAGTTCCAGGCAAAGGTCAGCGATGGCAGGGAGCTGCGGCAACAGGACACGGGCATCCCGCACCTTGACGCCGTGCAGCATCAGCACGCCCAAAAGGCTCCCCTGCCGGTACAGGGGCAGGAGCAGGCGGCGTTCGCGCGGCAGCAGTTCCGGCTGGCGCGGCGCATGGGTGGTGGGGAAGTACAGGGCATGGTGCGAACACTGGATGAACTTGCCCAGTTCCTGCATCAGGAGGGCGTCCATGTCCATGAGGTCCCTGCGGGTCAGGTCACAGGCGGAAGGAGCGGTATTCATGCCGCCAGTGTAGTTGTCCCCCCGGGTATTGTCTAGAAAAAATCAAGAAATATCATCCGTGAATATGCCGGTACCGGGCGGGCTTGCCCCACGGACCCTCCTGCGCTACCTAGAAGAAAATCCCATTCGCAAAAGGAAGGATCCCATGCCGTATTCCGTCTATCCTCTGGGTCCGCTGGAGACCAACAGTTACCTCGTCTACAAGGACGGCCAGGCCGTGGTCATCGATGCCGGCGGCGATCCCGCCCCCATCCTGCACGACCTGCGCGCCAAGGGCCTGACGCTGGCCGCCATCTGCCTCACGCACCGCCACTTCGACCATATGTACGGCGTGGCCACGCTGGTGAAGGAGACCGGCGCCCCTGTCTACTCTCCGGTCCACGATGCCTGCCTGATCGGTACGGAATCCTCCGACGGCGGCATCTGGGGCTTCCCGCCGGTGCCTGCCTTCGAGAGCCGTGACCTGCCCACGGGACCGCAGGTCTTCGGCGGCATGACCTGCACCGTGCTGGACACCCCCGGCCATACCCCCGGCGGCGTCTCCTATTACTTCCCGGACGAAAAGGCCGTGTTCACCGGTGATGCCCTCTTCTACCGCTCCCTGGGCCGCACGGACTTCCCCGGCGGCGATCACGACACCCTGCTGCATTCCATCCGCAAGGTGCTCTTCGCCCTGCCGGAGGAAACGGCCGTCCTGCCCGGTCACGGCCCTGCTACCAGCATCGGCAACGAACGCCGCAACAACCCCTTCTGCGGGGACTTCGTCTGATGCGCATCCTTTCCCTGCTGGGCAGTCCCCGCGCCAACGGCACCACCCATCGCATGGCCCGCCTCGTCGCCGGGGGACTGTCCGGCGGCGGGCCCGTGGAGGAGATCGCCCTGCAGGAAAAGCACATCCGTCCCTGCCGGGGCTGCCAGAGTTGTGACGCCGCGCCCCATGTCTGCCCGCTGGCGCGGACGGACGATGCCGAGGCCGTCTTTGCGGCCATCGCCGCCGCGGACGTGGTCCTCTGGACCTCCCCCGTCTACTTCTACGGCCTGCCCGCCCAGGCCAAGGCGCTGGTGGACCGTTCCCAGCGCATCTGGGCCGGGGTGGAGGCGGGCCGTCCGGCAGGCAAAGGCCCCCTGGTGCTGGCGGCTCTGGCGGCGGCCCGTCCGCGCGGGGAACAGCTCTTCACCGGCAGCCTGCTGGGCCTGAAATACTTTTTTGCCAGCTTCGGCGCCCGGATAGCGGATACCCGCACCCTCCGGGGCCTGGCCTGTCCCGAGGACCTGCTTTCCCGTCCCGACCTGTGCGCCGATCTTGAGCGCTGGGGCCGGGACTGGGCCGTCCGTCTGGCGGAGGGCCGCCCGTGAGCCCTGCCGGACGGGATCACGTCAGGGAGGAGAGACCGGGCGCCGTCCCGAAGGCGCCGTTGCGGCGCTCCTCCTTCCTGTTCCGCCTGACCCGTCTGCTGGGCTTCAGCGAACACCGCTGCCCGGTCTGCGGCACGCCTGTGGAGGATGACGGGGCAGGCGGCTCCGGCCCGGAATCCGGGATGCTGGCCCACGGCCTCTGTCCCCCCTGTGCCCGGGCCCTGGGCCCGTACGTCGGGGGCCGCTGCCGGACCTGCGGGCTCCCCCTGCCCTGGCCTGCCGCCGGGCAGCCGCTGCTGTGCGGAGACTGCCTGGCTTCCCCGCCTCCCTGGCAGGGACTGGCACTGCACGGCCAGTACCACGGGCCGTTGCGCCAGCTCATCTTGCGTTTCAAGCACGGCGGCAAACCGGCCCTGGCCTTCTTGCTGGCCGGGATGCTGGCCGATGCCGCCTCCTGCCTGCCATTGCCCGACGCCGTCCTGGGCATCCCCCAGCATGAGGATCATTTGCGCCGACGCGGCTACAACCAGGCGCATGAGCTGGCCGTGGCGCTGGGGCTCTTGCTCTCCCTTCCTGTCCGTCCCGGCCTGCTGCGCCGTCCGGCGGACAGCCCCCACCAGACAGGCCTCACCGCGGCCCAGCGGCAGCGCAACGCCGCCGGGAGCTTTCAGGCTGCCGACGTCCGGGGGCTGCACCTGTGGCTGGTGGACGACATCATCACCACCGGCAGCACCCTGCGGGCCGCCTGCGCCGAACTGCGCCGTGCCGGGGCCGCGCGCGTGGATGTCCTAGCCCTGGCGCGGACGCCCCGTCCCTGAGGCGCCTCTGGAAATGGCGCATGACAAAAATGGGGAAAATTGCTACATCTGCCCTATATTACCCATAAAATAAGGATCGAAGCATGTCACTGCCACGTGCCGCCCTGCTGGGCTGTATGCTGTCCCTGGCCGTCTCCCTGACTGTCCCTGCCCCGGCCCGCGCCGAAGTCACCCTGCTCATCCCCAGCCGTACCTTCATCGACGTCCCCGCCGAGAAAAAAGGCACGGAACCCCAGGCTGCCAAAGCGCCCGCCGCCAAAGAAGCCAAGAACACCGCCGACAGCGGCAAGGAGGCCCCTGCCGAAGCCGCCGGTGAGGAGAACAAGGCCCAGGCTGCCGCCCAGCCCGCCCCGCCGCCGCTCAATGCGGAGGTGGACATGCTCATCAGCCTGATGCGTCCCAGAGAACATGCCGCCCAGCCCATGGACATGCCGCAGCTCTTCGCCGTGCTGCGGCACGATGCCGGGACCCGTTTCGTCAACGGGACTCCCCAGCCCGAGCGCCGTGACCTGCTGGGCGACATGGAAGAAAGCCTGTACCTGGATACCAAGGCCTGGGGCGCCAATGTGGCCATCGACCAGCCCGGCCTCTACCAGTTCATCACCGAGACCCGCCCGCGCCTCAATGCGGAACGGCAATGCTTCGAGCAGCAGTACGTCAAGAGCATCCTGCCGGTCTGCGGCGTGGAAGAAGGCTGGGAGCGGCCCGCCGGACTGCGCCTGGAGATCCTGCCCCTGACCCGGCCTTTCGGCCTGACCGCAGGCAGCAGCTTTACGGGCAAGGCACTGGGTCCTGACGGTCCCCTGACAAATGCCCGTGTATACATGGACCGCATCCGCACGGAAAAAAAGACCGGCCCCCTGCCCTGGCAGCATGATCTGGAAGCCCGCACCGATGCCGACGGCCAGTTCACCTTCACCCCCGGAGCGCCCGGCTGGTGGTGCTGCGTGGTGGAAGTGCCCGGCCAGCCCCTCAAGGGCCCTGACGGCCAGCCCACGCCCCTGATCCTGGGGAGCGTCCTCTGGCTGTACGTGGATGCGGCGGAACAGCCCGACAAAAACCGGTAGGCCGAAAATACACTTTTTTCAGCAGGTATTTTCCGCGATTATCACCGTGCAGCCCCGGCCGTCCCCCCGGGAGAGCCTTGCGGGCCTTGCCTTTTTGCCCAAGCCAGCTATAGTAAATGGTATTGAGAAAAGAAGCCTGAACGCATCTTTACCCTTACGGAGACATCAATGAAGATCAAAGCTATCCTGACCATGCTCATCATGCTGGGAGGCGCCTGTATGTATGCCCTGCCCGACACCGCCGATGCGGCCCGTCTGGGCGGGGGGCGTTCCTTCGGCAGCCGTCCTTCCATGTCTCAGCCCGCCCAGGCCCCCAGCGCCATGCAGCGCCAGTCCACGCAGCAGCGCCAGCAGGCGGCCCAGGCCCAGCAGCCCCAGCGCAAGGGCTTCCTCGGCGGTATGGGTGGCCTGCTCGGCGGCCTTCTGGCCGGTTCGCTCATCGGCTCCCTGCTCTTCGGCGGCGGCTTCTCCGGTGGCGGCATCATGGACATCCTGCTGCTCGGCATCCTGCTCTTCGTGGGCCTGAAGCTTTTTGCCCGCGCCCGCAGCAAGGCCCAGCCCGCGCCCGCCGGTGCCGGCAACGCTCCCATGGGCGGCATGGAGCCCCCCCTGCAGCGCAACGATACCGCGGCTTCCGGCTGGGACACCCTGAGCGGCCAGAACAATGCCTACAACAGCCAGCCCGAAGTGGTCATCCCCATGCCCGCCGACTTCGATGCCGAAGAATTCCTGCGCGGCGCCAAGATGGCCTACAACCGCCTCCAGGCTGCCTGGGACAGCCGTGATCTCAACGATATCGCCCAGTTCGCCAGCCCGGCCGTCATGGACGCCGTGCGTCAGCAGCTGGCCGAAGAGACCGAACCCAGCAAGACCGAGATCCTGCTGGTCAACGCCCAGCTCCTGAGCGTGGTCAATGAAGACAAGGAACAGCGCGCCCAGGTCTACTTCGATGTCCTCATGCGCGAACGTCCCGATCAGCCTACGCCTTCCAACGTGCGCGAGATCTGGCATTTCGTCCGTGAGCTCGACGGCGGCACCTGGAAGCTGGACGGCATCCAGCAAGTAGCGTAATATACGCAAAGAAGAACTATTACTAAGTAGCCGGGCCGGAAGTTCTTCCGGCCTTTTTTATCCCCCCCGGCGGGGCAAGGAGTCCACATGGAATGTTATGTCCGCAAGCACGACAAGCTCGTGCGTCATCTTGATATGTGCATCGAAGAAGTCAGCCGCGAATACGCCCGCGTGACCATGCCCATCACCGAGAACCACAAGAACGGCATGGGCGTGGCCCACGGCGGCGCCATCTTCTCCCTGGCCGACGTGGCCTTCGGCTGTGCGGCCAATGCCGGCAACGACCACGGAGTGGTCAGCCTGTCCACCACCATCGAGTATCTGCGCCCCGGTATGGTCAGCCCCCTCAAGGCCGAAGCCCGTCTGGTGCGCAACGGCGCCCACGTGCTCACCTACGACGTCAACGTCTATGACGGCAGCGGCGCCCATGTGGCCAAGTGTCTGGCCACCGGTTTCCAGACCAACGTGCCCCTGCCCCGCTAACGCGAGCGAAAAAGTCCTTTTTCCCTGCGCGTCCTTTACCGGCAGGGCGCTCTCCTTCCGGCAAGGCAACAAGCAAACAAAAAGGGGACGGCATCATGCCGTCCCCTTTCTTTATGGTCATCTTAGGATTCAGTTCCCCTGCCGGGCCGCCGCCTCGTCGATCTCGTCCGGCACGGCCTGCGGCAGCCTGTCGGCGGGCCAGTCGGGCAGGCAGGCAAAACGTCGTCCGTCCGGCAGGATGACCCGCATGGCATGCAGGTACATGGGCGTCCCTGCGGCACGCCCGCGGGCCCCGTATTTGACGTCCCCCTCGATGGGATGCCCCAGGGAGGAAAGCTGGGCCCGGATCTGGTGGGTACGCCCGGTCAGCAGACGGACCAGCAGCAGACTGCGACGATCCTCCACCCGTACGGGCCGGACCAGCAGCAGGGCTTCCGTCTCCCCATTGCCCGGTGCGCCGGTCTGCCGGACATGCATCTGTTCCCGGCCGTTATCGGCCTCCTTGCGCAGCCAGTGCCGGAACAGGCGCACCCCCGTATGGGGCCAGCGCCCTTCCACCCAGGCCAGATATTCTTTTTTCATCTGCCGTTCACGCAGAGCCGTGGTCAGCTCGCGCAGGACGGAAAAACTGGCAGCCACCAGCAGGATGCCCGAAGTGTCCTTGTCCAGACGATGGACAGGCGTGGGCTTGAACGGGGCATCCCCTGCCCGGGCCGCCAGACGGCTGGACAGACTGTCCTCGTGGCCGGTGCCGGGATGCGTGGGCAGGCCCGCCGGCTTGCAGAAGACCCAGAGGTCCCCGTCCTTCTGCAATGGACGGGGGGCAGGGGGCAGGGCCTGTGTCCGCTGACGCGGCTCATGCTCCTGCTCCGGGGAGGCCTGACCTCCCGTGGCCTTGCTCCGGCGGCTCATGCCCAGAGCAAAGGGAGGCAGGCGCACGCTGTCGCCCGCGGCCACAAGGCCGAACGGTTTTGCCCGGCCACCATTGATGCGGACCTGACCCGTGCGGATCCAGCGATGCAGCAGCGACGGCGGCAGATCCAGACGCCGTTGCAGGAATTGCAGCAGCTTCTGCCCGCCTTCGCGGGGATCCACGATGACTGTATTGGGGTCGGGCGCTTCACCCGTCATATCGGCTCTCCTCCAAGGATACCACGCAATCCTTGCGTTTTTCTATCCAGGCCTTGATGGCATGGCCGGAAACCAGCCGGCTGCCGTGCTTTTCGTGGAGCATCCGGCGGTCGGCAAGGGCAAGGGCCTCCCGCAGGGAGGGTGCCTCCTCCGCACCGGAAAGGCCAAAGGACATGATGACCGGCACATTGCCGGAATGTTCGTTGTAATGCCGGAACACCGCCCTGATCTTTTCCAGGACCCGCGCGGCATCGCGCAGATTGCACCGGGGCAGCAGCACGGCGAACTCGTCACCGCCCAGCCGGGCTACGCAGTCCGTGGAACGCAGCGAGCTTCGCAGCAGACGGGCGGCCGTCTGCAACATGCTGTTGCCGGTGTCGTGTCCCAGATAGTCGTTGATCAGTTTCAGTCCGTTGACGTCGCAGCTGATGATGCTGACCACCTTGTCCGGCTGCATGTCCAGCCGGTCCAGCTCGTTATGGAAATAGACCAGGCTGTGGACGTCCGTCAGGGGATCGTATTCGATCATCTCCGCCAGCCGGTCGCGCTCTCCCTGGGTGGTGGTGATGTCCGTATGCAGGCCGATGAGGCGCGTGGCGCGACCGTGGGCGTTGCGCCGCAGGACGCGGGCCCGGCTCAGTATCCAGCAATAGGTGCCGTCTGCCTTGCGCATGCGGAAAGAATGTTCGTAACTGTTACCGTAACGGGGCGACATGATGATGTCCATCTGCCGTTTCAGGATCGCCGGACGCTCATCGGGATGCAACTTGTCCCGCCAGCTTTCGAAGGTGTTGCCGAACGTGCTCCTGTCATAGCCCAGCATGGCGGTATAGCGGGGACTGTAGTAGATGGTGTTGGTCTCCATGTTCCAGTCCCACAGGCCGTCACCGCTGCCGAACAGGGCCATGAGGGAGATCTCGCAGCTTTTGCTGGAAAGGGCCTCCTGAGGTTCTTCCCCGCCCCGCTGCACGAGGTTCCCTGTCACATAGACGGGATGCCCGGAATCGTCATGGCCCACAAGGGTGCCGGAAACCAGAAAGTTTTTGCGGCTGCCGTCCGGCAGATGCAGCAGCACGCGCTCCACGAAGCTGCCGTCATGGTCACGGGCGTTCACGAGCCGGGAAAAACGGCTGGAAAAAAAGCGTGCGGCATCGGACCCCAGCATGTCCCGGATGGTCTGGCGGGGCAGACGCAGGCCGACGCTGTCGGGAAGGCGGAGCAGCCGGGCACAGTTCCTGTCCAGCGTATATTCCTCCCGGGCGCAATCATAGACCCACCGGCCTTCCGCGCCGGTCTCATGCAACCAACCCCTGCCGTCCAGCTTGGTCAGGGCCCCGACCAGCAGGCGGGGCGTGCCGCAGGAAAAACGCTCCAGCACGATGGCCCGGCAGCAGATGATGTCCTCGCCCACGGTCTGCAGGATCTCCATGGCACTGTCGAAGGAAGAACGGCGCAGGCTGCCGAAGAGCTGCCGGACACTTTCCTGCCGGTCTTCGGCAAGGCCGTCACAGAAGGCCCCGCATTCGCCCCGGTAACCATTCCCCGCCCCGCCTTGCAGCAGGTTGGCGGCCTCCGGGCTCAGGACGATGCGGTCACTGTGGACGTCCCACTGCCAAAGGGGGTCTGCGGCACCCATGACATGGGATTCATACCAGTCAGCCGGTAAAGGTACATCACTCATAGGGTCATCCCGGGTATCATACATGATTTCCTATCAAAAGCGCATGAAGGGAGCAAGCCTTTCCCTCCCGGCATTCCGCGTGTATGACAGGGGGCAGCGGGAGCGCCCGTACCTTCATGACACCGGACGACGCTCCCTCACAGGAGGTCCCCATGCGCTGCTGCGTACTGCAACATCTGGCTTTTGAAGATCTTGGGACATTCGCGCCCGTACTCCTTGAAACAGGCTGGACCATACAGGCCTGCCATGTGGCGGATGGCCTCCCGGATGCACGGGACTGGCGCGATGCCGACCTGTGCATCGTCCTGGGCGGGCCCATGGGCGTCCACGACGGGGCGGCCTATCCCTTCCTTTCCCGTGAACTGGAGCTCGTCCGCAGCCGCCTGGGCGAAGGACGGCCCCTGCTGGGCATCTGCCTGGGCGCCCAGCTCATGGCACAGGCCCTGGGCGCGGCGGTCTATGCGGGCAAGGCCAAGGAGATCGGCTGGGGCGGCCTGCAGCTGACGGAAGCCGGCGCAGCCTCGCCCCTGGCAGCCCTGCGCGGGGCCCCCGTGCTGCACTGGCACGGCGATACCTTCGACCTGCCGCCCGCCGCCACCCTGCTGGCCTCCACGGACATCACGCCCCATCAGGCTTTTCAGGCAGGGGCAGGCCAGCTGGCCCTGCAATTCCATGCCGAGGCCGACGCCGCCCGCATGGAGCACTGGCTCATGGGCCATGCCTGCGAACTGGCCGCCGCCGGTCTGGACGTGGCGGCCATCCGTCAGGATGCCCGCGACCTGGGCAGCCGTGCCGCGGCCGCCGGACAAGATTTCTTCCGCCGCTGGCTGACCGGCGTCTTCACCGCCTGAGCCCGCCCCGACGCATCCCCACAGACAAGGAACATCGCATGAAAGCCGAGATCATTTCCGTGGGCACCGAGCTTTTGCTCGGCCACACCATCAATACGGACGCCGCCCATGTGGCCCGCGCCCTCTCCTCCCTGGGCATCGACCTGCACCATGCCTGCGTGGTGGGCGACAACGCCGCCCGCCTGGAAGAATGCCTGCGCGCCGCCCTGCAGCGCAGCGACCTGGTCATCACCACCGGCGGCCTGGGCCCCACCAACGACGACCTCACCAAGGAGACCGTGGCCCGCGTCCTGGGCCTGCCGCTGGAAGAAGATGCGGACAGCCTGCGCAGGCTGCGGGAATACTTCGGTGACCGGCCCGTGGGCGAGAACCAGTACAAGCAGGCCTGGTTGCCGCGCGGCAGCCACGCCTTTGCCAACAGCGTGGGCACGGCCCCGGGCTGCGCCGCGCCTGCGGAAGGCGGCAAGCTCGTCATCCTGCTGCCCGGCCCGCCGTCCGAGCTCCTGCCCATGCTGCATGACGAGGTCGTGCCCTGGCTTGCCCGCAAGACCGGGGCCTGCATCCACTCCAGCATGGTGCGCACCTTTGCCCTGGGCGAAGGGGATGCCGAGCTGCGGCTGCGCGACATGACCGGTGCCGCCAACCCCACAGTGGCCACCTACGCCACCGATGGCGAGATGTTCGTGCGCATCACGGCCAAGGCCGCCACCGCCGAAGAGGCCGCACGGCTGGTGGCCCCCGTGCGGGATGCCGTCTGCCGTCGTCTGGGCGAGCACGTCTACGGCGTGGACGTGGAAAATCTGGAAAGCGTCGTCGTGCCCCTGCTGCTGCAACGCGGCGAGACCCTGACCACGGCCGAATCCTGCACGGGCGGCCTGCTGGCCAAGCGCATCACCGACGTGGCCGGTGCGTCGTCGGTCTTCCATCAGGGGGTCGTGACCTATGCCAACGAAGCCAAGACCCGGCTGCTGGGCGTTCCCGAAGAGCTGCTGGCCAGCGTGGGGGCCGTCAGCCCCGAAGTGGCCCGCTGCATGGCCGAACAGGCCTGCACCCGCTACGGCAGCTCCTGGGGCGTGGGCATCTCCGGCATCGCGGGCCCCGGCGGCGCCACGGCCACCAAGCCCGTGGGCCTGGTCTACATCGCCCTCAGCAACGGCCGGCAGACCTGGCTGCGCGTCATGCGCCCCCACGGCCGCTACATGGGCCGGGCCTGGACCCGCCAGCGCGCCGCCAGCCACGCCCTGGACATGCTGCGCCGCGCCATGCTCGGCCTGCCTGTGGAGATGGAGGCGTAGCAGCCTGCTCAAATCCGGGAAGGAGCGTCCTTCCCCGGAACATCCTGCACAACGCCCCATCCCGGTGCGAAGACCGGCAGCTTGCCCGCATGGCAGACAGCCGTGCTCCGGTACGTCGAACACGCTGCCGTGTCCCTTTCTTCCCTGAAACGATACCGCCCCGTTTATCGGCATGAGCTGATGGACGGGGCGGTATGTCATGACCGGGCTTTTCCGTCAAGCCGGTATCCCGGCCTGTCACAGCCCGGGACTAGTGTTCCAGGAACTCCACCACCTTCTGGCGGAATTCCTTGTAATAGGGCTTTTCCATCATCATGGCATGGGCCGCGCCGGGCATGATCTCCAGCTTGGAGCCGGAAGGCAGCTTGCTCATGGCGGCCCGCATGCTGTCGAGGTTCAGGTACGGGTCCTTGTCACCGCCGATGACCAGGGTGGGCACCCGGATGGCGGCGGGGTCGATGAGAGGCGTCTCCGCGGAGACCAGCAGGTCGCGGCGGCCGCCGTTGGGGCTGGAGTCCTTGTCATAGCGCCAGCAGTTGGACTGGAACACGGCCACCACCTGCGGGTCCACGATGGTGTAGTCGATGGCGCCGTCCTTGGTGGTCTGGAAGTCGCCCGCCGCATGCAGCCAGGTATTGTGGTTGAAGGGCACCTTCACTTCGGCGGCACCCAGGCCCACCATGATGGGCGCATACAGCACCAGCTTTTTCACCATCTCGGGATGACGGGCCACGAAGCGGCTGCTGGTGACGGTGCCCCAGCTCCAGCCCAGCACATCCAGCTTCTTCTGGCCGGAGACCTTGAGGATCTCGGCCGCGGCGGCCGCAGCATCCTCGGCGGCATAGTCGGAATTGGGCATGAAGCCGTCTTCCACTTCCTGGGATTCACCATAACCGGCCACGTCGAAGGTCCAGACAGCGAAGCCGCGCGCGGCAAGGTAGCGGGCCAGGCTGTAGTCGGCATAGTTCACGTCGAACTCATGCGAGGAATAGGTCAGGCCGTGCACCAGCAGGATCTGGCGCTGGGGCTGCGTCCCGGCCACGGCCAGACGCTGCAGATGCAGGGCGACGCCGTTGCGCTCCAGCGGGAAGGTCTGGATCTGATATTCCGTGGCGGCATCAGCACGGGCCTGGACCGTGGCGACCTGAAGGGAAAAAAGCAGCACCTGCAGCATCAGCAGGCAGGACAGAAGTGAACGGATCATGGCTCCCCCCGTGTCCGCTCCCCGGATCATCCCCGCAGGAGCGGCCTTGGATGAAATGTGAAAGATGTGAGCTTTTGCGGCTGAAACCCCTTTGCAGTCGCAAAAAAATTTTATAGCATGGTTTAATATTTGTAAACAACGGCGTATTCAGTTTAATGCGAAGGCGCCGGGAGGCACGCGGCTGCGGCCTCTTTTCCGGGAGGGAACATGCTGGATTTCTTGAACACGGTTTCTGGGTATGTCTGGGGATGGCCATTGATGATCCTTCTGGTCGGCACGGGCCTGTGGCTGACCTTTTCCCTGCGAGCCCTGCAGTTCAGTCATCTGATCCACGCATTCACCCTCATCGTCCGCAAGACCCCCGACAGGAAGGCCCAGGGCGACATCTCCAACTTCGAGGCCCTGATGGTGGCCCTTTCCGCCACCGTGGGCACCGGCAATATCGCCGGTGTGGCCACGGCCATCTACATCGGCGGCCCCGGCGCGCTGTTCTGGATGTGGATGACCGGCCTTGTGGGCATGGCCACCAAGTACGCCGAGGCCGTGCTGGCCGTGAAATACCGCGTGCAGAACGAGAACGGCACCTTCAGCGGCGGCCCCATGTACTACATCTCGCGCGGGCTGGGCTGGAAATGGCTGGCCACGCTCTTCGCCTTCTTCGCGGCCATCGCCACCTTCGGCATCGGCAGCATGGTGCAGTCCAATTCCGTGGCTGACGCCCTCAACCACAGCTTTTCCATCGCTCCCGGCATCACCGGCATCGTGCTCATGGGCCTGACCGCCGCCGTCATCATCGGCGGTGTGCGCAGCATCGGCCGCGTGACCGCCCTGCTGGTGCCCGTCATGATCGCCCTCTATGTGCTGGGCGCGCTGGCGGTGATCCTCATGCACATCACCGAGATCCCCGGCGTCCTGGCCATGGTCGTGTCCAGCGCCTTCCAGCCTGTGGCGGCCACCGGCGGCTTTGCCGGCGCCACGGTGATGATGGCCATCCGTCTGGGCGTGGCCCGCGGCCTGTTCTCCAACGAATCCGGCCTGGGTTCCGCTCCCATCGCCGCCGCGGCCGCCCGCACCAGCCAGCCCGTGGTGCAGGCCCTCATCTCCATGACCCAGACCTTCATCGACACCCTGGTGGTCTGTTCCATGACCGGCCTGGTCATCCTCGTCACCGGCGTCTGGACTTCCGGCAAGAACGGCGCCCCCCTCACCTCCTATGCTTTCGAGACGGGCCTGCCCGGCGAACTGGGCGGCCTTATCGTGACCATCGGCATCATCCTCTTCGCCTACTCCACCATCCTCGGCTGGAGCTACTACGGCGAAAAGGCCATCGAATACCTGCTGGGCAGCAAGGCCATCATCCCCTACCGCTGGGCCTTCATCATCTCCGTGGGCCTGGGCGCGTCCATGAAGCTGGATCTGGTCTGGACCCTGTCCGACATCTTCAATGCCCTCATGGCCTTCCCCAACCTTATAGGCCTCATCATGCTGACCCCGGTGGTCAAGGCCGAGACCCTGGCCTACCTGCGTTCCCTCAAGAAGGAACCGGCCTCCGAAGGATAGACCCGAAGCAGGGGATCCCCCCTCCTCCTGCCTGCTCCATCACGCAGCGGCATCCGTCATATCCTGCCGCTGTCCGCCTTCCGAACGGAAAGCCCCTGCCCTGCGGGGGCTTTCTTCCGTCCTGTGCCCTGCAAAATCTCCCGGGCGCCGCGGCAGACCGAAGACCGGGCGTCTGCCGCGCTGCCTGCGCCCTCCGCCCACCTGCCCCTGCTTTTCGGAGGCCGTCCCAACGTGCAAAGACGCTTTCCGGCTCTGCACCTCTCCCTCTTGCCTATCTGCCGTTCAGGCCCGCGTCGCCTGCGCTCCGTGCCCCTCTCCGGGATGCCGGAGCAGGCATCAGGAAAAAAGCGGCTTTCCCCGCCGCTATGGGGAGATTTCCCCATGTCCGCTCTTCATCCTGAGAGCCATTCCTGTCCGCATGCGGGTGTGGCAGCTGTTTTTTGTGAAGAAAATAACGAATAAAAGCAGTCACCTGTACCGCATCTTCCGGCCACAGGCCGCTGATGGAGCCAATTTCAGGATTCTCCTGATACCGGCCGCCCCGCCGTACGCGTAGGGTAAGGCCATCAAAAGGAATGCATGTGGGGCACCGCCCCACCAGACAGTAAAGGGGGATCACATGGCGCGCAACGCACTTGCAACGACGGCCCGTGCCGTCAAAGCCACTGCCGGGCAGTGGCTCGTTCTGTTTTTCCTGACCTTCGTCCTGGCCTGTCCGGCCATCAGCATGGCGGCCGATGCCGCCGCTACGGCTCCTGCCGCCCAGACGAACGTCGTCACCGTGGCCGATGCCCAGGATACGGCCGTGACGCCTTCGCCGGTGGCCGCCACCACGGGCGACGTGCAGACCGCCCAGGTCGTGGATGACCATCCGTGGTGGTTCTGGCCTGTGGCGCTGCTTTTCTTCTGCTTCATCCTCGGCATCATCGCCGTTATGGCCGGTGTGGGCGGCGGCGTGCTCTTCGTGCCGCTGGTCTCGGGCTTCTTCCCCTTCCATCTGGACTTCGTCCGCGGCGCGGGCCTGCTGGTGGCCCTGGCCGGTGCCCTGGCTGCCGGTCCCGGTCTGCTGCGCCGTAACTTCGCCAACCTGCGTCTGGCCCTGCCCGTGGCCCTCATCGCCTCGGCCTGCTCCATCGTGGGCGCCATGCTGGGCCTGGCCCTGCCCACCGACATCATCCAGACCTGCCTTGGCGTGACCATCCTGGGCATCGCCGTGCTGCTCTTCTTCTCCAAGAACTCCGTGCGTCCCGTGGTCAACAAGCAGGACGCCGTGGGCCTGGCCCTGGGCATGAACGGTGTGTTCCTTGAGCCCAGCACCGGTGAAGTGGTGGACTGGAAGACCCACCGCACTCTGGCCGGTCTGCTGTTGTTCATCGTCATCGGCATCATGGCCGGCATGTTCGGCCTGGGCGCCGGCTGGGCCAACGTGCCCGTGCTCAACCTGCTCATGGGCGTGCCGCTGAAGGTCAGCGTGGGTACCTCCAAGTTCCTGCTCTCCATCACCGATACTTCCGCCGCCTGGGTCTACCTGAACCAGGGCTGCGTGATCCCGCTGATGGCCATCCCGTCCATCGTGGGCCTGATGCTCGGTTCCGTGGTGGGTGTGCGCCTGCTGGCCAAGGCCAAGCCCAAGTTCATCCGTATCATGGTCATCGCCGTGCTGTTTTTCTCTGGCGCCAAGGCGCTGCTGAAGGGCCTGGGCTGGTAAGCTGCCGGGCATGAAGGAGACAGAAAAATGAACAAGAATGACATCCAGGCTTCGCCCGCGCAATTGCGCTATGCCGATACTCTGTTCTATGGTTCCCTCATCGGTTTCGTGATCATGCTCATCACCTACGTCCTGTACGTGACGGGCATCCTCACCCCGCAGATCCCCCTGGACGACCTGCCGCGCCTGTGGACCGGCAGCGCCGCCGATTACCGTGCCGCCGGCAGCATCCCGCAGGGCTGGGGCTGGCTGGCCCTCATCGGCAAGGGCGACATCTGCAACTTTGTGGGCATCATCATCCTGGCGGGCCTGACCATCGTCTGCTTCGCCCAGCTGGCGCTTTCCCTGGCGCGTCGCAAGCAGTGGCTGCTGTGCGTCATCGCCATCCTCGAAGTGCTGGTGCTGGTGCTGGCCGCCTCCGGCATCCTGGTGGGCGGCGGGCATTAGGCCGACGGAGCACAGGCCGCGCCGTTCCTGCGCGGGAGGTCGCATGTTTTCTGCAATCAAAGCGTATTTCGGGCATCTGCTGGAAGTGCCGGACGCCGTATCGCCAGCGCGTTACCGCTCACTGCGGCGCATCATGACCATCCTGATGGTCACGGTGTCGGTGACGCCGCTGCTGATCCTCACCGGTATCAACCACGCCCAGTACATGAGCACCCTGGAACGGGAGATGGAGAACCCGCTCTACGCCATGGTGCGCAAATCGCAGGCCTCGATGGAGCTTTTCCTCGGCGAGCGGGCCTCCACCGTCAGTCTGATCGCCCATGCCTACAGCTTTGACGACCTGACCAACGAGCAGACCCTCAACCGCGTCTTCCTGGCGCTCAAGAGCGAGTTCCAGGGCTTCGTGGACATGGGCCTGGTGGATGTGAACGGGCGGCAGGTGGCCTATGTGGGCCCCTACAAGCTCAAGGACGCCGACTACGCCGGACAGCCCTGGCTCAGCGAGGCCCAGGTCAAGGGCCGCTACATCAGCGACGTCTTCCTGGGGCTGCGCGGCTTCCCGCACATGGTCATCGCCGTGCACCGCATGGAAGAGAGCGGCCGGGAATGGACCCTGCGCGTGACCATCGACACCTCCCGGCTGGAACGCCTGGTGGCGGCCGTGGGCCTGATGCAGGATACCGACGCTTTCCTCTGTGACAGCCGGGGCGTGCTCCAGACCAACTCCCGTTTCTACGGCAAGGTGCTGGACAAGCTGCCCCTGACCCTGCCGCCCCAGTCCTTCGAGACCACGGTGCGGCCCTGGAAGGACGACAGCGGACAGGATCTCATGGTGGCCTATACCAGCCTGGCGGGCACGGACTTCATGCTCCTGGCCGTCAAGCCCACCCTGGACATCTACAAACCCTGGACGGCCCTGCGCAGCGAGCTGCTGCTGGTCTTCTGCGGCGGCATCGCCATCATCGTGCTGGTCTCGCACCTGCTGATGAAGCATCTGGTGGGACGCCTGCAGGCCAGCGACGAACGCCGCGTGGCGGTCTTCGCCCAGATGGAACACAACCAGAAGCTCTCCTCCATCGGCCGGCTGGCAGCCGGGGTGGCCCACGAGGTCAACAACCCCCTGGCCGTCATCAACGAAAAGGCGGGCCTTGGTCTCGACCTGTTGCACATGAGCGGCAACTTCGAGCGCAAGGACAGGCTCATCAGCCTGCTGGAGGCCATCGAGAGCACCGTGGAACGTGCCCGCGGCATCACCCACCGTCTGCTGGGCTTTGCCCGGCGCATGGAGGCCAACCGCCAGGAACTGAGCGTGCCCGAAGTGCTGACCGAGACCATGGGCTTTCTGGAACGCGGCGCCAAGAACCGCGGCGTGACCATCGGCACGGACTTTGCCGAAGGCCTGCCGGACATCGTGTCCGACCGCGGCCAGCTGCAGCAGGTCTTCCTCAACATCATGGGCAATGCCCTGGATGCGGTGCCTGACGGCGGCAAGGTGGACATCGCCTGCAGCCGGATGGCCGACGGCGGGCTGCTGGTGCGCGTCACCGACAACGGCAAGGGGATGAGCCCGGAAGTGATCAAGCACATCTTCGAGCCCTTCTATTCCACCAAGAAGGAGAAGGGCAACGGTCTGGGCATGTTTATCACCTACGGTATCGTGCGCCGTCTCGGCGGCGAGATCACCGTGGACAGCACCGAAGGCAAGGGCACGACGGTCAGCATCACGCTGCCGCTTACACCGCCGGAACGTCCTGTGGAGGCTTGAGATGGCACTGCGTGTACTGTTGGCCGATGACGAGAAGGAATTCGTGGAGACCCTGGCCGAGCGTCTGGATCTGCGCGGTATCGAAGTACGGGTGGCCCTGGACGGCAAGGCGGCCCTGACCACCCTGGACGAGATGGCGGCCGCGGAGGCCCTGCCCGACGTGATGGTGGTGGATCTGCTCATGCCCGGCATGACCGGGGACGCCGTCCTCCAGCAGGTGCGCCAGAAGTACCCCGGCCTGCCGGTCATCGTGCTCACGGGGCATGACTCCGTGGACGATTCCGGCGACAGCCCCGTGGCCAGTGCCTTCGCCTGCCTGACCAAGCCGCTGAGCCTGGGCATGTTCCTGGAAACGCTGGAAGCCGCGGCCCGTTCCGGCGGCACCGGCAGCGACAAGGCCAGGGGGGCGTAGCATGACCGATTCGCAATGCATGGGACGTCTGCTGGCTTCGGCCACGCACGACATGCGCAACGTGCTGGCCGTGATCCGCGAATCCGCCGGACTGGCGCAGGACATGGTGCAGCTGGCCGCCGGGGCCGACAAGCCTGCCGACCCGCGCGTCATCAAGGCCCTGAAGGAAGCCCAGCAGCAGATCCTGCGGGGCGCGGCTCTGGCCGAGTGCATGGAGTACCTGGCCCAGGTCAGCCACAGCGAGAACGAGAACGCGCCCTGCGACCTGGCGCGTGTGGCCAGCACCTTCTGCCTCATGGCGGCCCGCCGGGCCCGCGCCGTGCAGATGGTGCTGGAATCTGCCGACAGCGAAGAACCCGTATGGTCCGCCGTGCCCGCCCTGGCGGTGCTGCGTGCCCTGCTGGACATCTTCGACCTGTGCGCCTCCGTGGGCGGGCAGGTGAAGCTCCGCTTTTCCGCCGGTCGCCAGAACAAGGTGGAAGGCATCATCATCGAAGTTTGCGACGGCGCCAATCGCGACATGGCCCTGGCGGCCCTGACGGGCAGCCCCCTGCTCAACGCCCGGCCCCGGCCCGGCTGGCAGGCCCTGCTGATGCCCTGGCGCGATCCGGCACAGCGCTTTTTCCTCTCCATTTCCGCCTGCGGGAGTGAAGACTAGAACGACATTTTTCCCGGCATCACCGGGTGAAGGAGAATGGCATGAGCAAGGAAGAGATCAAGATTCTGCTGGTAGACGACGAAAAACAGTTTGTGGACACGCTTGCCGAGCGCCTTGCCATGCGCGGTTTTTCAGCGCGCGTGGCCTATGACGGCCCGCAGGCCCTCAAAGCCGTTGAAGAGCCCACCGACGTCATCGTCCTGGACCTGCGCATGCCCGGCATGGACGGTTTCGAAGTGCTGCGCAGCGTCAAGAAGAGCAACCCCCAGGTGCAGGTCATCATCCTGACCGGTCACGGCGGTGATGCCGAAGAACAGACGGCCTACCGCATGGGCGCCTACAACTTCCTCAAGAAACCCATGGACATCGACGAGCTGCTGAACAGCATCCGCATGGCCTACCGCGACAAGGTGGAGAACGCCATGGTGGCCGTCAGCCTGGCCGAAGGCGGCGACTTTGACGCCGCCCAGGATGTCCTCAACGAAAAAGACCTCCTGGCCGAGCACAAGCTTTAGGCCGCCATTGCCCCTGTCCGGCGGCAGCACCGCCGGACAGGAAAGATCCCGCACGCTCCGGGCGTGCATCATGTTGACGCATTGTCGCAAGGGGGAAAGACGTCATGCGTGTACTCATCGTCGACGACGAACAGGCCTTTGCCGAACCGCTGGCACAGCGCCTGGAGCTGCGCGGTATCGAGGCTGCCGTGGCCGGCGATGCGGAAACGGCCCTAGGCATGCTCTCCCGGCAGGAATGGGATCTGGTCTTCCTGGATGTCTGCCTGCCGGGCATGGACGGCGTCTCCCTGCTCAAGCTCCTGCAGGAACATGAACCGCGTCCCGATGTGGTCATGCTCTCCGGCGCCACGGAGATGAGCCAGGCGGTCAAGGCCATGCGGCGCGGCGCGCTCAACTGGCTTGCCAAGCCCGTCTCGCTGGATGCGGTGCTGGAAGAATGCCGCAAGGCCCGGGAGCGGGCCGAATCCCGGCGCCAGGCCCGGCGTCTGGCCGAAGAGGCCCGCCTGCGCAGTCTGGGCCGCATCGCCGAAGGCGTGGCCCACGAAGTCAACAACCCTCTGAACATCATCGTCCAGGCCGCGGGCCTCATGGGCGACAGCTTGGACAGCCCCGAGGCCGAGGCCCTGCCCGACATCGAGGACCTGCGCGAGTCCCTCAAGGCCATCGTGACCCAGAGCATGCGCGTGCGCGAGATCACCCGCAAGCTGCTCATGGCCGGTGTGGGCCTGGACCCCCGCAGCGCGCCCATGGACGTGCAGGCCGTGGTCTCCCGTGTCCTGACCCTGCTGCAGGGCCGCATGGACAGCCTCAAGGTGACCTGCCGGCTGCACTTCCCGCCGGAATGGGGCGAGGACGCGCCCCGTCCCCTGGGCTCCGCCCTGGAGCTGGAACAGATCTGCCTGCATCTGGTGGAGAATGCCCTGGACGCCATGCCCGAGGGCGGCACGCTGGACATCGGCGCCCGGCTGCTGCCCGCCGATGACGACGGCACCACCTGGTACGAGCTTTCGGTGGCCGACAGCGGTACCGGTATCGCTGACGACATCATGCCCCATATCTTCGAGCCCTTCTTCACCACCCACCGTCAGGCGGGCCGGGCCGCAGGCCTGGGCCTTTCCGTGGCCACGGGCCTTGCCCACGGTCGCGGCGGCCAGATCACGGCGGCCAACCGTCCCGAAGGCGGGGCCCTGTTCCGCCTGCTGCTGCCCCTGCCCGTCAGCGAGAGCCGGAGCGAGGGCAACGAGTGAGTGCCTCCCGCACCGCATTTTTCCCCAAGGCCCCCTCTCCGGGCCACGGCCGCTCCGGCGGCCCCAGCGATCAGCCACACCCACACAGTCCCTGCAGGCCCTTCGGACCGGCAGGGACTGTTTTTTTACGACTGCCCGGCACGGCTTTCTGCCGCCCTGACGGCATCCTGAAAAAAACGCCTGTCATCCCGCTGTGTTGTCTGCCCGCATCCGGTCGATTCCGGCAAATGCGCCCGCGGGGCATTTTTTTCTTTTCAAACGGCCTCAAGGATGCTACACAAGCGCAGCGTGTGGCGCTCACCCCGCTTTGAGGGGCCTTTTTTCCATCCCGTTTCTCCGTGCGCCATGCCCGCCGCCCCGTGCGGCCCCATTTCCGCAACAACGGCCCGTCATGGCCGAAGGGAGACCCATGTCCTCATTACCCTGCATCGTTCTGGTGGGACGCCCCAACGTGGGCAAGTCCACTCTGTTCAACCGCCTGATCCGCAGCAACCGCGCCATCACCCATGACCGTCCCGGCGTGACCCGCGACCGCATGGAAGGTGTGGTCCGCCGCAAGGGCCATCCTGATTTCGGCATCGTGGATACCGGCGGCATCACCCTGGATGCCCATGCCATGGTCACCGAAGGCCCCGAAGGCATCCGCGGCTTCGAGTCCGACATCCTGCGCCAGGCCGAGGCGGCCATGAAGGACGCCTGTGCCGTGGCCTTCGTGGTGGACGGCCGTGACGGCCTGCTGCCCCTGGACGAATATCTGGCGGCCCACATCCGCCGCATGGGCCTGCCCACCCTTTGCGTGGTCAACAAGGTGGACGGCCTGGAAAAGGAAGACGAGCTGCTGGCCGAGTTCCACAGCCTGGGCTTCCCCCTGCTGCCGGTCTCGGCCGAGCACGGGCACAACATCCGCGCCCTCACCGAAGAACTGGCCGACCTGCTGCCCGATGATTACGAGGCCGAACACGAGCCCCCGGCCCTGCGCCTGGCCATGCTGGGCCGCCCCAATGCGGGCAAGTCCTCCATGATCAACGCCCTGGCCGGAGAGGAACGCATGATCGTCTCCGACGTGGCCGGCACCACCCGCGACAGCGTGGACGTGCGCTTCGAGCGCGACGGTCAGGATTACGTCTTTGTGGATACCGCCGGGGTGCGCCGCCGTACCAAGATCACGGACATCGTGGAAAAGTACTCCGTCAACGCGGCCCTCAAGTCCACCACCAAGGCCGACGTGACCCTGCTGACCCTGGACGCCACCGAAGGCGTGAGCCAGCAGGACAAGCGCCTCATGGATCTGCTGGATACCCGCAAGATCCCCTTCATGGTGCTGGTCAACAAGTGCGACCTGGTGCCCGCCGGTCAGCTCAAGCAGCTGCTGCAGAACGTGAGCGAGATGCTGGCCTTCTGCAAGCATGTGCCCATCCTCACGGTCTCGGCCCTCAAGGGCACGGGCCTGAACAAGATCCTGCCCATGGCCCGCAAGATCCATGAGGAATGCGCCATCCGCGTGCCCACCGGCCAGCTCAACCGTGCCATGGAAGAAGTGCTGACCCGCCACCAGCCCCCGGTGGTCAAGCGCGTGCGCGCCAAGTTCTTCTATCTGACCCAGGCCGAGTCCCAGCCGCCGACCTTCGTCTTTTTCGTCAGTGACGCCGACCGCGTGCCGGAAAGCTATGCCCGCTATCTGGAACGCGCCCTGCGCCGCATCTTCGGCATCACGCATGCGCCCATGCGCCTGCACCTGCGTTCCAGCCACAAGAAATCACAGTAGATATGTGGCCGTGCGGGAGAGATGGATTTGTGTGTCCATCCGGCAAACCGCATTGACAGGAATCAGATAAAGATGCAATAGAAAGGGCTTATACTGCCGCAAGGTAGACGTCGCTTTGCTGTTGTGCGACGCCCGGCAGTGCATGGAGTCTCTCAAGGAGGGAGAAAATGAAAAAGTGCATGACCTGGCTCATGGCCGCGCTGTGCAGCGTTGCCGTTGCGGCTCCTGCCATGGCCGCCGACACCATCAAAATCGGCGTGCAGGGCGCCCATTCCGGCGACCTGGCCTCGTACGGCGTCCCCAGCCTCAATGCCGCCAAGATCGTCATTGAAGAAGCCAACGCCAAGGGCGGCGTGCTGGGCAAGAAGATCGAACTGGTGTCCCAGGACGACCAGTGTAAGCCCGAACTGGCCACCAACGCCGCGACCAAGCTGATCTCCGACAAGGTCGTGGCCATCATGGGCCCCATCTGCTCCGGCGCCACCAACGCCTCCCTGCCCATGTATGAAAGCGCCAACATCATCAGCATCTCCCCCACGGCCACCACGCCTGCCCTGACCCTGGAAGGCAAGCACCCCCTGTTCCTGCGCACCGTGGCCAACGACAATGCCCAGGCCCAGCTGACCAGCAGCTACATCATCGAAGTGCTGAAGGCCAAGAAGGTCGCCTACCTGCATGACAACGGCGAATACGGCAAGGGCTTTGCCCAGCAGAACCGCGGCATCCTCGAAAAGGCCGGTGTCGAGACCGTCCTGTTCGAAGCCGTGACCCCCGACGCCGTGGACTTCTCCGCCGTGGTGCGCAAGCTGCGTCGCGCCAAGGCCGACGTCCTGATCTTCGGCGGCTACCAGAACACCGCCTCCAAGCTGGTGCAGCAGATGCGCCGCGACCGCGTCAAGACCCCCCTCATCGGTCCTGACGGCGTGAAGGACGAGACCTTCCTCAAGATGACCGGCAAGGACAGCGAAGGCGTCATGGCCTCCTATCCCAAGGATACCAGTACCCTGGCCATGTACAAGCACGCCCGCGAAGCCCACGTCAAGCAGTTCGGCAGCGAGCCCGGCTTCGGTTACTACAACGCCTATGCCGCCACCCAGGCCCTCATCAAGGCCATCGAAGTGGCCGGCAGCACCGAGACCGACAAGATCATGGCCGCTCTGAAGAGCACCGAAGTGGACACCCCTCTGGGCAAGATGTCCTTCAACAAGGCCGGTGACGCCACCGGTCTGGGCCTGTCCGTCTACGTGGTGAAGGACGGCAAGTTCGTCGAAAGCGACCACAGCATCACTCTGCATTAATAGGATACTATGGCGCACGGGCGCGGAGGCATGGCCTCCGCGCCCTCTTGCCCGCTGCGCCCGGGTAAACCGCAGCCCCTGTAACGGCATGGACTTCCAGTACTTTATCGAACTTTTCTTCGGCGGCCTCACACGCGGCAGCATCTATGCCCTCATCGCCCTGGGCTATACGCTGGTGTACGGCATCATCGAACTGATCAACTTCGCACACGGCGAAATCTACATGCTGGGCGCCTTCACGGCCCTGCTGGTAGCCGGTGTGCTAGGCATCGTCGGTTTCCCCGCCGGAGGCATCCTCATCGTTGCGGCCCTCGCGGCCGTGGTCTGGAGCGCGGCCTACGGCTATACTCTGGAAAAGGTGGCCTACAAACCCCTGCGCGGCGCCCCGCGTCTGTCGCCCCTCATTTCGGCCATCGGCATGTCCATCTTCCTACAGAACTATGTGCTGCTGGCGCAGACCTCTGACTATGTCCCCTTCCCCCGCCTGCTGCCGGAGATGGAGTTTCTGGATTACCTGGGCAACATCATGGGCCCCAGTGATTTCTTGATCCTCGTCACCAGCACGCTGGCCATGGTCTCCCTGAGCCTGTTCATCCGCTATACCCGCATGGGCAAGGCCATGCGCGCCACCGCGCAGAACCGCAAGATGGCCCTGCTGCTGGGCATCAATGCCGACCGCATCATCTCGCTTACCTTCATCGTCGGCTCGGCCCTGGCGGCCCTGGGCGGCGTGCTCATCGCCTCCCACATGGGACAGGTCAACTTCGGCATCGGCTTCCTGGCCGGCCTCAAGGCCTTCACGGCCGCGGTGCTCGGCGGCATCGGTTCCATCCCCGGTGCCATGGTGGGCGGCCTTGTGCTGGGTATCGCCGAGAGCATGACCACCGGCTACCTGTCGGGCAACTATGAGGATGCCCTGGCCTTTGCCCTGCTCATCCTCATCCTCATCTTCCGTCCCGACGGCATCCTCGGCAAAGCGAAAGTGCAGAAGGTGTAGCCAATCATGATGCAATATCTTACAAAAGCCCTTTTGGCTGCCTGTTGGTTCATGCTCCTGACCTTCCCGGTCATGGGCATCAAGCTCAACAGCGTTGACCAGACCGTGGAATGGCAGTTCGACAGGGTCATCCTGCTGGGCGTGGCCATCTTCTTCCTTTCCATGCTCTGGAACTGGTGTTTCAGCCGCAAGGCCCGCGGCATCCCGCTGATCCGCCTGCCCGAAGGCCTGGGCAAGGGCCTGCACAGCCTGGTCACCCTGCCCAACCGCAATACCACCACCCGTCTGACCAGCCTCGGCCTGCTGCTGGCCGTCATGATCGTCATGCCTCTGGTGAGCTCCTTCTACCAGACCAACATCATGATCTCGGCCATGCTCTACGTCATCCTGGCCCTGGGCCTGAACATCGCCGTGGGCATCGCCGGCCAGCTGGTGCTGGGCTATGTGGCCTTCTACGCCGTGGGCGCCTATTCCTACGCCCTGCTCAACCAGGCGTTCGGCCTGGGCTTCTGGGCCTGTCTGCCCGTGGGCGGCTTCATGGCCATCGTTTTCGGCCTGGCCCTGGGCTTCCCCGTGCTGCGCCTGCGCGGTGACTATCTGGCCATCGTGACCCTGGGCTTCGGCGAGATCGTGCGCCTGGTGCTGCTCAACTGGACCAGCCTCACCGGCGGTTCCGGCGGCATCAAGAACATCCCCGGCCCCTCCTTCTTCGGCCAGGAGCTGGAGATCGCCGCCAACACCATCTTCATCTACTATCTGGTGCTGCTGGCCGTGATCCTGACCATCATCGTCATCAGCCGCCTCAAGAACTCCCGTGTGGGCCTTGCCCTGCAGGCCCTGCGTGAAGACGAGATCGCCTGTGAGGCCATGGGCATCGACCTGGCCCGCGTCAAGCTCTCGGCCTTTGCCCTGAGCTCCTGCTGGGCCGGTTTCGCCGGCGTCATCTTCGCGGCCAAGACCACCTTCATCAACCCCGCCAGCTTCACCTTCATGGAATCGGCCATGATCCTCTCCATGGTGGTGCTGGGCGGCATGGGCTCCATCGTGGGCGTGGTCATCGCCGCCACCATCCTCATCCTGGCTCCCGAATACCTGCGTGCCTTCTCCGAGTACCGCATGCTGATCTTCGGCGCCATCATGGTCATCATGATGATCTTCCGGCCCCAGGGCCTCGTCACCGGTGAGCGCCGCCGCTACCGCATCACCGCCCTGCAGGGCGGCAACAAAGGAGAACGCGCATGAAACCCGTCCTTGAAGTCAAGGGCCTGACGCGTGACTTCGGCGGTCTGCGCGCCCTCAACGAGCTGGACCTGACCGTCAACGAAGGTGAGATCGTGGCCCTCATCGGCCCCAACGGCGCCGGCAAGACCACCTTCTTCAACTGCGTCACCGGCATCTACAAGCCCACGGAAGGCACCGTGCACCTGTACGGCGCCAACGGCGAGAAGCATCTGCTCAACGGGCGCAAGCCCCACCTCATCACGGCGCTGGGCATGGCCCGCACCTTCCAGAACATCCGCCTGTTCAGCGACATGACCGTGCTGGAGAACGTGATGATCGGCCGCCACTGCCGCACCAAGGCCGGCATCTGGGGCGCCCTGACCCGCAACCCCGCCACCCGCCGCGAAGAGCAGGAATCCATCGACATCTCCTACAGTCTGCTGGAGACCGTGCACCTGCAGGATCTGTGGAACGAAAAGGCCTGCAACCTGGCCTACGGTGCCCAGCGCCGTCTGGAGATCGCCCGCGCCCTGGCTACCGAGCCCCGCATGCTGCTGCTGGACGAACCCGCCGCCGGCATGAACCCGCAGGAGACCAACGAGCTCAAGGATCTGGTGCTCCAGATCCGCGCGGACCGGGATCTTTCCATCCTGCTCATCGAGCACGACATGGGCATGGTCATGTCCCTGTCCGACCGCATCTATGTCATGGAATACGGTTCGCGCATCGCTGCCGGCACTCCCGCGGAAGTGCGCAGCAACCCGCGCGTCATTCAGGCCTATCTGGGAGAAAGCGAAGATGCTTGAAGTCAAGGGCATTGATACCTACTACGGCAACATCCAGGCCCTGCGCGACGTTTCCCTGCGCGTGGATGACGGCGAGATCGTGACCCTCATCGGTGCCAACGGCGCCGGCAAGTCCACCACGCTCATGACCATCTGCGGCATCAACCGGCCGCGCAAGGGCGAGATCCTCTGGAACGGCGAGCCCATCCACGAGCTGCCCCCGCACGAGATCGTCCGCCTGGGCATCTCGCAGGTGCCCGAAGGCCGCCTCATCTTCCCCGACCTGAGCGTGCGCGAGAACCTCGACCTGGGCGCCTTCCTGCGCAACGACGTGCAGGGCATCAAGGAAGACATGGACTATGTGTTCGACCTCTTCCCCATCCTGGCCCAGCGCCGCAAGCAGACCGGCGGCACCCTGTCCGGTGGCGAACAGCAGATGCTGGCCATCAGCCGCGCCCTCATGGCCCGGCCCAAGCTGCTCCTGCTGGACGAGCCCTCGCTGGGCCTCGCGCCCATCATCATCCAGCAGATCTTCCAGATCATCCAGCGCGTCAACGCCAACGGCACCACGGTCTTCCTGGTGGAACAGAACGCCAACCAGGCCCTGCGCATCGCCCACCGCGGCTATGTGATGGAGAACGGCCGTATCGTCACCAGCGACAGCGCCGAGAACCTGCTCAAGAGCGAGGACGTGCGTTCCGCCTATCTGGGCATGTAAAAATCAATGGATCCCAGCTGCCCTGCCGGGCGGTATTGTTGGAAGGGAAGGAGCCGCCTTGCGCGCAAGCTCCTTCCCTTTTTTGATGCTCGTGGAGCGGGATCGCAGCGAGCATGGCCTGGTTCGGCAGTATGCAGCCGTCCCGCTGACAGCTTGTTATCTTTTGCATCTCGTCGAAGAGTATTCCCCGCATGCGTGGGGATGAACCGAGAACGCGCCGATGGACTTGCCGGCGAAGGAAGTATTCCCCACTCCCGTGGGGATGCCGAGCGAACATATGGACAAGGGGAATGACAAAGAGCCCCCTGCGCGTGGAGCGCCCCACGCAGAAACGCCTCTCCCGAATGAGACGGAAGAGGCGTTTTGCCATCATGGAAACAGGGATGGAATCCCTGCCGTGATGGGAGCTTTTCTCCTACTCCACCACCTTCGGCGTGCCCGAGACCGGCAGGGTACCGGTGCGGATGAAGGTATCCACCAGGCCGAAGACCAGATCGTTGCCGCAGAAATGCCCGCGCGCGATGGAGGCCCGGAACTCGGGCAGGCGTTCCTCGAAGCGGCGCAGCAAGGCGGGCTCCAGGGTCATCATGTCGGCCTGCATGCCGTAGTTCAGACGTTCGAGGTACAGGGCGTTGAAACACTGTTCCACCATGGCCTTGAGCGGCAGGCTCAGGATGGGCTTGCCCAGGTGCAGGGCCTCGGTCATCAGGGTATGGCCGCCGCCCTGAATGACGTAGGAACAGCCTTCCAGCAGCTTGAGGAAGCCCTCTTCGCTCTTCTTCATGAAGATGACGTTGCCCTCGCGGCCTTCCGTCCGGTCATAGCCGAAGACATAGCAGGGGCGGTCCGTGGCCTGGAGCAAAAAGTCCACCAGCTTGCGGTGCGTGGAATTGCTCTGGTAGACCACCACATGGCCGTCATCACGGGGATTGAGGCGCAGCACGCTTTCGCGCAGGATGGGGGGTACCACGCGGGCGTGGTAGCGGGGCTGCACCGGCGGCGCATAGAAGGAGACCAGCAGGTTCTGCTCCGTGGGCCGGAACAGGTAGCGGGGCGTGATGCCCTGCAGCAGGTGATCCCACCACATGCGCGGCGGCAGCCAGCCGTGGCGACAGCAGGTGATGACGTGCTGATGGTCGAGGGTCAGGCAGTGCAGCCCGGCCTTCTCGGCCGCACGTGGCACGAAGTATTCCAGGTCCGTCATGCAGACGTCGGGCTTGAACTGGTCGATAAGGCGCAGCACTTCATCCACATAGCGCTGACGGTGCCAGAGCAGCGGGATGGCCTTGCGCACCGTAGCGCCCACATCCACCTGATAGTTGCGGAACACCGTGCCCAGATTGGGGATGCGGTGCACCCGGAATTCGGGCTCCAGTATCTTGGGGGCGTCGTCATTGGCCACGAACAGAAATTCGTGTGCGCCCAGACGGCGGGCGATGGTCAGCCCGCGCATGGCATGGCCATGCCCTGTCCCGTGGATGCCGTAAAGGATTCGCGCCATTCTTTCCCCCTGTGGTATAAATGCTAGTCATACCAACGGGCTTTGACAGCGTCAACCGCGCACGCCTCCACGCGCGCAACTTGTCCTGCTGCCGGAAAAAACATATCTCTGCCGGAGGAGCCCACGCCAAGGACACGCCATGAACAGCCTCCGATACATCCATGCCGCCGACCTGCATCTGGACACCCCCTTCCTGGGCCTGAGCCGTACCGATGCCGGAGAGGCCCTGCAAGCGCAGCTGCGCGACGCCACCTTCACGGCACTGCAACGCCTGTTCGACCAGTGCGAGCGCCTGCGGCCGGACTTTCTCGTCCTGGCCGGGGACATCTACAATCAGGAAGAGCACAGCGTCAAAGCCCAGCTGGCCCTGCGCGACGGCTGTGTGCGCCTGCAGGCCTGCGGCATCCCGGTCTTCTGGGCCCACGGCAACCATGACCCGCTGGACTCGCGGCTGAAGACCGTGGACTGGCCCGACAACGTGACCATCTTCGGCCCGGAGCCCGAACAGCATGTGCTGTACCGGGACGGGGCTCCCCTTGCCGTGATCCACGGCATCAGCCATGCCCGCATCAGGGAGGCCCGCAACCTGGCCCTCCTCTTCCACCGCCAACCGGAGACGGATTGCTTCCAGCTGGGCGTGCTGCATTGCAGCGTGGAAGGCAGCCCCACGCAGGACAGGTACGCCCCCTGCTCGCTGGACGATCTGCGTGCCGCCGGTCTGGATGCCTGGGCTCTGGGCCATGTGCACGAACGCCGCACCCTGGCGCGCCATCCCTTCATCGCCTATCCCGGCAATACCCAGGGACTCCACATCAATGAAGGCGGCCCGCGCGGCTGCCTGCTGGTCACTGCCGAGGCCTGCGACGGTGCTTTCTCCTGCCGGGAAGAGTTCCTGCCGCTGGGGCCGGTACAATGGCAGCGTCCGGTCATCGGTCTGGACGCCGTGGAACAGCTCGACGCCGTAGAGGACAGGTTGCTGGAGGCCCTGACCACGGTCACGGAAAGCGCTGACGCATCCTGCACGCTCATGGTCGTGCGCCTGTGCCTGCAGGGACGCACCCCGCTGGACAGCCTGTTGCGCCGCCCAGAGACCTGCCGCGACCTGCGAGAGCGCCTGCATCAGGCTCCCCTACCCCTGCCTGTCCATATCAAGGATCTGTGCGTGGAGACGGCCCCCGCTGTGGATATGGCCGCCTGCCTGCAACGCCAGGATCTGCTGGGCGAGGCCCTGCGTCTGGCGGAAGGACTCGGACAGCAGCCCGAAGCGCTGGCCGCCTTTGCCGAGGAGGAGCTGGCGCCCCTGTTCCGGCACTGCCCCGCCGGGATGCTCGACATGCCGGAAGGGGAGGATCTCCAGGACCTGCTGGACGAAGCCCGTTATCTCTGCCTGGACATGCTGGAGGGGAAGTGATGCGCCTGCTCTCGTTCCATGCAGACGGTTTCGGCATCCTTGCCCAAACGGGCGCCGAGGGCCTCGGCCCGGGCATCAACATTTTTCTGGGCGACAACGAAGCCGGCAAGTCCACCTGTCTGGCCTTCCTGCGGGCCATGCTCACCGGCTATCCCTCCGGGCGCAAGGAGCGTCAGGCCGGCCAGCCCCTGCGCGGCGGACAGGCCGGGGGCAGCCTGACGCTGGAAAGCGGCCTCCACGGCCTGCTGCATCTGCATCGCCGCCCCGGCCCGGGCAGCGGCCGTTTGCAGCTCACCGGCCCCGACGGGGCCCCTGTGCCGGAAAGCCTGCTGGAGCAGCTCTTCCGGGGCATCGACCGTCAGGTCTACAGCAACGTTTTCGGCTTCAGTCTGGGGGAATTGCAGCGCTTCGAGAGCCTGGACGACGAGGCCGTGCGCCACGCCCTCTACGGGGCCAGCTTCGGCACGGGCCTGCGTTCCCCGGCCGATGTGCTGCGCGCCCTGCAACAGCAGGCCGACGCCATCTATCGCCCGCAGGGACGCAAGCTGCCCCTCAACGTCCAGGCGGGCTGCTGGCAGGAGCTGCGGGCCCGCATCCGTCAGGCCGACGCCCGGAGCGGCAGCTACGACGCCCTGTGCGCCCAGTGGCAGCAGCGCAAACAGGATCTCGAAGACCTCCGCCGCCGCAAGACGGAGCTGGAGACCGCCCTGCGCCGTACGGAACGGCGCCTCTCGGTCTGGGAGCAGTGGCGGGAGTGGCATCTGCTGGGGATGCGTCTGGAGCGCCTTTCCGGCCTGCCGCAGGATTTCCCGCCGCAGGGGCGCGAGCGTCTGGCCCGTCTGCGCGAACGGGAGGAGGAAGGGCAGCATGCCCTGCAGGGCCTTCGGGAACAGTGCGCGCGCACACGCGAACGGCTCCGGGAGCTGTGTCCGAATCAGGCCCTTGTAGCGGCCCTGCCCCGTCTGCGCGCCCTGACGGAACAGACCTCCACCTACCGGCAAGCCCTGACCGACCTGCCGCTGGCGCGTCTGCGCAAGGAACAGATCGCCCGCCGTCTGCAGGAAGAGCTTTCCCGTCTGGGCCCTGACTGGGATTGCGCCCGCATCCGTGCCACGGACCGCTCTGTCTTCGGCCGGGAGGAAGTGGAGCGGCAGGCCGCCACACTGGCGACCTGTACGACGGCCCTGCAGATGGCCCGCCAGCGGGAAGACGAGGCCGCCGCCGCGCTGGCACAGGCTGAAGAGACCCACCAGGCACACCTGCAACGTCTGGAGGCCCTGCCCGACCGCCAGCCGCCTCTGGACGGCGGCCAACAACGCCACCTGCAACGCCTTCTGGAGAACTGGCAGGAAAAACAGGGAGACCTCCCCCGCTGGCAGCGACGGCAGCAACGGGCCCGGGAAGCCTTTTCACGCGCCTGCGCGCCGCTGCGCCTGGACGAAAACGACCTTGCCGGACCGGAGCGGCTGCTCCGCCACAGGGATGAGGCCCTCTCGCTGGCCTCCCGCCTCGACCATCTGACAGAGCGCTTGCGCAGCCTGCGGGAACAGCAGGACCACGCACGGCAGGAGCAGGACAAGCTGCAACAACGCGAGACGGCCCTTGTCCAGGCCATCGACCGGCATCCGGCCCTGGAGCAGGAAGCCCTGGATCGTTTTGCTGCCGCCGTGCGGCATTGCCGTACGCTCCGCTCCGGGATCGCCGCCGAGACGGTCCGGCAGGAAGGGCTTTCACAACAGGCCCAACAGCTGGAGCGTCCTCTGACAGGCGGCAGCCTGCCTCTGCTCTGCATGGGCATCGTGCTCCTGCTCCCCGGCCTGGTCCTTCTGCTGGCCGGACAGTGGGCCCCGGAGCTGCTCCCCTGGCCCGGGCTGGCGGCCTCGCCCTGGGCAGGCGGGCTGGCAGCGGTCTGCGGTCTTGCCCTGCTGGCAGGCGGCCTGCCCCATGCCGGGAAGGCGGAACGCCATCGCCGGGAAGAAGCGGCGCGCATCCGGCAGCTGCTGGAAGAAAGCACAGGACGCCTGCGGGAACAGCAGCACCGCCTTGCCCGTCTGCCCCTGCCGCGCAGCATGAACAACGACAGCCCGGATGCCGATGAACTGGAAAGCTGTCTGGAAAAACAGCAGGCCGCGCGCCGTCAGCTGGATCAGCTCCTGCAGGAACACGACAGCCTGCGGCAGGAATTGAGGCGCGTCAGGCAAACGCTGGCCCGACTGGCCGAACAGGAGCAGGAACTCCTTGCCGCCATACAGGACGGGGAAAACCGCTGGCAGGCCATGCTGCCCGCAGCCACGGCGACGGCCTTTGCCCCGGCAGCGGCAGGGCTGCTTTTCGAACGGGCAGCCACCGCCGCCACACTGGCGGAGGCACTGCGCGCAGCCGGGGACGATGCCGGGCATGCGACCTCTTCCCTGCAACAGACGGAACAGGCCTTGCGCGACCTGCTGGCCCTGCTCCCTCCCGATGCCGCCTGCCCCAGCCTGCCGGAGGCTGTCCGCCGCGGCCTTGCCCTTTGCCGGGAAGCGGAAGAGGCCCGTGCCGGACATCAGCAGGCCGCTGCCGAGGCCGCGACCAGTGCCGGGCTGCTGGAACGCTGTCGCAAGGTACTGGAGGACAGCCGTTGCCGCACGCAGGAAGCGATCCTGCGGCTGGAGACGGCCCGGACCGCCTGGACCGGCGGCCTGCATTCGCTGGGCCTGCCGGAAGACCTGACGCCGGGGACCGTCCATGCGGCCCTGGACGGTATGGAGAGCTGTTTGCGCCTCGAAGAAGAGCTGCAACAGGAAGATTCGCGCCTGCAACGGTTGCACGGCGAAACAGAAGCCCTGCGGGCACCGCTGGCCGCCCTGCTGGAAGAGACGGGACGCCCCGTACCGCCGCAGGATGCCGACTGGCTCCGGCATCTGGAAATGCTGGGCGAGGCGGCGGAGGACGCCCGCCACCGTGCCGCAGAGCAGGCCCGCCTGCGCCAGCTGCTGGATGAACAGGAAACGGCCTGCCGCCGTGCGGAAAGTGATCTGAACAACATCCGTACCGATCTGGCGGCCCTGCGGCATCAGGGCGGAGCCCGGGACGACGGAGATTTTTTGCAAACGGCCGCCCTGCTGGAAGAACGGCACCGGACGGAGCAGCGTCGCCTGCTGCTGGAAGACAGCCTGCGCCTGGTGGCCGGGACGCAGCCGCTGGAAACGTTTTTGGCTTCTTTCCGGGAAGAGGCCCGGGAGGAAGAGGAACAGGCCTGCGCAGGGCAGCAGCATCTTCTGGAAGGATTGCGTCAGGAAGAAGACGAGCTGGCGGAAGAAGTCGCCGCTCTGGGCGTGCGCGTGGAGGCCATGCGGCAGGACGGGACCCTGGCCGACCTGTTGCAGCAGGAAGCCGACCAGCGGGAAGAGCTGCAACGGCAGGCCCGTGCCTGGTGCCGCCTGCGTCTGGCCCATGCTCTGCTCCACCGGGCAAAACTGGCCTTTGAGAAGGAACGCCAGCCCCGTGTCATCCGCCGGGCCGCGGCCATATTCCGGGACATCACCGCCGGTGCATGGCAGGACGTGGGCGCCGTCGTGGGCGATTCCAGCCTGCGGGTCATGCCGCCGCAGGGCGAGCCCGTCAGCCCGGAGCAGCTGAGCCGGGGCACCCAGGAGCAGCTTTATCTGGCCCTGCGTCTGGCCTACATCCAGGATCACGCGGCACAGGCCAGCCCCCTGCCGGTCATCATGGACGATGTGCTGGTGGACTTCGATCCCGGCCGGGCACGGCGCACGGCCCGTATCCTGGGGGACCTCAGCCAGGGAAGATACGGGCCCCGGCAGCAGATCCTCTTCTTCACCTGCCATCCCCATACGGCGGCCCTGCTGCGGGAGGTCCAGCCCTCCGCCCCCCTCTTCCTGCTGGACAAGGGGCAGCTCCGCCCCGCCGGGCCGGAGGGAGATGAAGAAGTCCCCCTACGTCCCTGACGACATTGGCGTTCACAAACCGTACGCAAGACCAGAAAACATCGCCCCGGTTACAGGGACGACGGAGCAAGAAGCAGCGCGGACGGGAGTGCCCTCCCCTCCGCGCTGCGCGTCGTGCGGCGTGTGGTGTCCGACAGTTCGCGGCGTCCTCCGCGTTCCGGCATATCGCTCCGCCCTACCGGCGTACATGCCGTGCCCTGTCGCGCACGTACCGTAGCGGCCAGTCCTCGCCCCTTTGCCGCATACCTGCCCATCCGGCTTGCGCCCCGGCGGGGAACAGGCTAAGTCAGGGCAGCCCAATCCCAAAGGAGTCTTTATGTCCCTTGCCAGCCGTGGCGCGGAATTTTTCCGCTTCTGCATCGTGGGCGGTCTGACCTTTCTGGTGGACTACGGCCTGCTGTTCCTGCTGACCAGCGTGCTGGACGTCCATTACCTCTGGTCGTCCGCCTGGGCCTTCATCGTGGCCGTCATCGTCAATTACTACCTTTGCGTGTTCTTCGTCTTCCATCAGGCGGCACGCAGCTTTGCCCGGCAGGTGGTCTTCGTGGGATCGAGCCTGGCCGGTCTGGGCATCAATCAGGTCTGCATGTGGCTGCTGGTGGACAAGCTGGCCCTGCACTACATGTTGGCCAAGGTCGTGGCCACGGGCGTGGTCATGATCTGGAACTACATCATGAAGCGCAAGGCCCTCAGCTGACCGGGCAGGGAAGCTCCCCAGCCTTTTCGCTGCGTCCTTTCCAGCGTTGTCCCAAATCAGAACCACCCGCATAGCGGGTGGTTTGCTCTGGCCCTGTAAGGGCCTGT
>ERZ772882.72-NODE-72-length-128025-cov-7.590678_pt1 | contig 128025 bp, 103 predicted proteins | sample MGYA00580576_ERZ772882 | MGnify/ENA primary metagenome ERZ772882 (study PRJEB29015, sample SAMEA2737658) | human gut metagenome | biome: human gut; feature: human-associated habitat; material: faeces | place: China | collected 2012 ... | reverse complement strand
TTGGCTTTCATAAGCACTGTTTTTGAAAGGTTAATAAAAAATGAAAGCAGGCCATTATACCTGCTTTTTAAATTCGATGAGACATACAATATAACAGACTGATACCCGCTTAGATCGGATGTCTAAATCAAAAAAGGCGGGAACGACAAGATAAAAGAGGCGATAGTACTATCGCCTCTTTTATCTATTTTTTATCCAAGTGAAGATCTTTAAGTTTTTCTAAACCAATATTTATAATTTCCGGTCGTCCCTGTCGTGCCCACATATCCAATTCCGTCAAATCGAAACGTAAAGCCCCGTTCACTTTATGAAAGGGGATTTTCTTTTTGGCCACTAAATTATAGATAGTACCCGATGCTAAACCAACAGCTTGGCCTGCCTCTCTGATTTTCACTAAACCTTTAGGAGGAATGTTTTGTGGAGAAAGCGCAATTACCGAGGCTTCCCTCTCCTTCTCTTCGAGAACTTCTCGTACCCATTTTTTTATATGAAGTTCAAGAAATTTCAATATTTCTTCCATGTCAAATTTATTTTAATGTTTCGAGCAACAACTCGGCTGCCTCGATTTTTTGATTTTGCATAAAACTACCGAAATATCTTTCAGTAGTCGCCAAAGAAGAATGTCCTAATCCTTTGGATATATAAGATACAGGAACTCCTTCACGCATCAGCAAGGTTGCCCACGAATGGCGCGCAACATAGGTTGTTAGTTTTATATTTAAATTCAGCTTCTTGCCAATATTCACCATGTGTCTATTAATGACATGAATAAAAAGATTACCTAAATCATAATTTTGTTCTGTATCAGCATCTTTCTTATAAATATCGAATACATATTCTGTAGGTGACTTATCTGAATTTCCCCAACGATTTATAATTGCAGCGATAGGTTTTGTGATATAAATTTCTATTTGTTCGGCTTCCTTTTTCGTTCGCATGGTCTTTTGACGGTTTACATAAAGAAAATCCCCTTGTATATCACAATATTTCAGTTTAAATATATCTTTCATATTCAATCCATTACAATAAAAACTAAAAAGCCAGAAATCTTTTGCTTTTGCTTCGTTTTCCGATGTCGGTTCATAATCAATGATTGCTCGTAAACTTTTAATATCAAGTGCTTTTTTTATATTGCGGGATGTCGGTATTTCATATTTCTTTTTTCGTTCCAAACCAAACGGGTACATATCCGCTGGTATGATCTTATTTACAATAGCCTCATTAACAATGGCTCTTAAGGTCCTCAAATGAATTCCGATTGTTGTAAGCGACTTATTAGAATGTAGCATATATCTTTCATAACCCCTTAAAAAATCAACTGTTATATCATTAAAACAAAGCTTAGCTTTATATTTCATCAAAGAATGCATAGTGGTTGTATAAGAACGTGCTGTTCCGATACGCTGCTCTTCATGCAACATAGAAATACGAGTGCGAAATGCGTCATATACATTCTGGCGATCTTTGACCGCTTTGGCTTTATTACCTAAGTACAATAGCTCAAATCGCTCGAATGAAAAATCCTTTTGCAATGTGCTGATAATATCGTTCGCTTTACATAAGATTTCACTGATTATGTTTTTAGATTCTCGTAAATTATTATCTTTTAAATGAGAAGCATTTATCTTTTTCCATTCGGCTTCAGTACACTGAACAGGAGTCGTATAACGCTTCTTTTTGCCTGAATAATAAATTTCAAGCTTTGTCGCAAATTTGCCACTCTTTTTTAAACGTACCCTCGTATCAAGGCGCACGACAGCAGTAGCAATATTATTATTGAAGCTTCCCATAATAATGCTCTTTAGCTGTTAAACAAAAAAATGTGATAAAAGAAAAGTGGGTAGAAAAGAAAATAGTGAGGAGTATGCTTATGTTATTTAAACGAATAATATTTCTTTTTATTATACATGTATTACAGGCAATTACCCCATTCAAACGATCTTCAAAAAAAGCACCAAAAAAAGCACCAAATGCCTACAAAATTCGAGATAATTTTATGATAATTTGAATGAGGTGCCTCTTTCTTTTTAATATATAAACAACTGATATAGTTGATATTAGCTATAAAAGTCAATATTATGTAAAAATGAGTTTGCCAGACTGAAAATCCTTGTGTCCCTCGTTCGATTCGTGGTGGCACCACTGAAAATCAAGGAGTTGCAGAGATGCGACTCCTTTTTTGTGCCTCTCCCGAAGCGGTTGTACGGTGGTTTGGGACTCAGAGTTAAACCGAGAGTTAAACCATGCTCCGCAATGGGTACAGGTGTATTAATGTTTTGTGTTACAAATCCAAAACACTCTCAAATGGTGAGCATCCTTTAATGATTTAGGGTGTGCAAAAACGGCAAAAAGAAATATGTCAGCCTTGACATATCTGTTTTGCCTCAGTATTGGGATTCAGATAAGAATAAGCCCCAACGACACTGTCCTAACAAAGATATGATCGAAAAGGTCATAGCTGAGAAAAGCAGGCAGTATTCGGAGCGCGTCATTGAATTGATTAGTGAACACAGGGAGTTTACTGCAACAAGGTTGGTTGAACAAATCGACAGTTATTCGCCCTGTCGGATGGTTGGCGATATGTTTTTGTTGCAAATACAGCGATTGAAAAAACAACATCGTGAAGGTTACGCCCTATCTCATCAGGAAATCCATCATTCATTGCTATCATTCATTGCTAAAATTCAACGGCCACTTGAATCTATTTCTCCGATATTGATACGGCATGGCTGAAGCGTTATGAATCGTGGTTGCGTGGACAGGGATTTTCCGAGAATACGATAGGCCGACGTTTTCGCACGTTGCGGTTGTATATAATGTCGCTATTGAGGGAAAGGTGCCAAGTCGGAACACGACCCTTTCAAGTCTTATAAAGTGTCGAAATTGCACCGAGCGACCGCTAAACGTGCTATCGGCAAAGCGGAAATATTTCGGATCATCAACTATGCCAGCGATCGTCCTTATGTCCGACTGGCCGTCGATTTGTTCGCTTTCAGCTATTATATGGGAGGAATCAATTTCGTAGACATGGCTTATCTTACCCAGCAAAATATAGTGGAAGATAGATTGATCTATATAAGGCGCAAAGAGCACAAAATGATAAAATTACCTTCGTTATCTCAAGCAATGGAGATAGTCGTCCGTAACCGTCGAGACCAATCGCCCTATCTGTTTCCGATTTTATCGTTTTATCACACGACGGAGCAACAGCGACGGAATTGCACTCATAAAGTAATTGCTAAAATAAATTTATGTTTAAAGTTGATAAACAAAGAATTAAATATTAGTATCAATTTGACCCCCTATGTCGCAAGACATTCATTTGCGACTGCGCTTAAACGTTCGGGTGTTTCAATTACGAATGATCCACATACGGTTCCGGCAGATTACAAGGCGGGACAGACTTTGTAAAGGGGACTTGAATGATCCCCTTTACAAAAATTTGTCCTTATCGGTTTTTCAACGCAACATGGCATAATCACGTTCGATGACTTCTCTAAATGTGGCTACACCAGATTCGGATAATTCAACATTCATGGTTTTTCCTCCAGGCAGATATACCCTGACCGTATTGTCGTCAAGGAAAGTCATAAACTCTACGGGTTTGTTTTTAGCCATTGCGGACCATGTCTTCGTACCTTTGTCATAGATTAAATCGACACTGGTTTTGGTGTTGCGATTAACGATGCGATAGCCGTTACGTTTGTACCGTACCAAATATTCCCCCTTTTTACCGTGAATGGATTTTTCTGTTTCAGTTTCTGCCAGAGGATTGTCGCCGCTCCAAAACTCGATGCTGTTGACGACCAAAACATCGGCGATTGTGGTTACTTCATATACAGGTATTACCCAGAAACAAAAGAAGACGACTTCATTGACGAACTTGCTATTGGAAACTTGTTTGTTCCAACTCAATACTTTATTGCTCAGTTTGAACGATCCGATACAAGAGGTGAAGGCGATACAGGAACAAAGTAAAGTCACCATCATTACCGTAAATGTTTTTCTTTTCATGTTGACAAAATTTAAGTTAATAATGAGTTCTATTCAAAATACCAGAGCGTAACCGTTTTTGCAGAAAACATATCAAAAATAAGCCAAAAAAGTCTTATGAAGGAAGGATTTATTTTTTCATGGTTTAATTACTTTTATTACAAGGTCTATAAGGATGAATTTGTCACCTAAAACGAACCTTGCTCTATGCTTGTTTTGAAATAGTATGCGTGCCACCTTGGTTTTAAGAGGGGAGATATAATGAATATTTCGACATAAACGGCTTTATTATTCAGTCCTGAATTTGTTACGCAATTAAAGTTACCTGCAAAAAATTGGAGATACTTGCCATTTTTTTCGCAATCGATTAAAGAGTATAAAATTGCTGCCGAGAAATATGAAGCGTTACTGAAAAAAGGCTCTTGACAAGTATCACAACTGCAGCGCGAAGCTGTTACCCGAAGAAGCTTTTGTAGAGATGAGATTATAAAAAATGCGACACAACAGACACTTGATATTCTTGTAGGATTAGGACAGAACAAGGATAGTTTCCGCAAATTGGGTTTGACATTTGAAGGAAAAGCTTTCTATGATATCCTTACGCACCCGTACAACAAACACAATTTCGAGTATGGCGAAGATAAGAATATAGAAGGTGTGATAATCCACTGACAAGTGTAAGACTTTTTCCGGGAAAGATCAAGGAGCTTATTGACGTTCAATCATCATTTGCAGATTGACTGAACAATTCAAATATTAAGGGCTGAACTGAATCAAAAAATATTCTTCTGTCTCGTTAAACAAAAGTTATCCTCCGCAATATAACGACGGAGTCTTTGACCAAGTTATGGAACATTAAGAAGAACAACAAGTAACAATATACGGCGCAGGGAAAGCATAAATTATCGTTCCACTTATATTCGTTTTGATACTATAAACAAACAATCCACCTCGCAAAATACGAGGTGGATTCGGGTTATTATCCCTCTTGGCGGGAATTAGCAGGGTGATAATATATTATTTAAATTACTTTCTGCTTTGATATCCTAAGTATCAAAGAATAGAATAGAATAGACATAGAAATATCTCCTAAATTATTTTTGAAAGGTAGAATTCGACAGCAAAATCAAATCGGTACGATTGAGTTTTCAAATACGCGATTCTCGAAGGGGTAACGCCCCGTCCCGTTTCGTTGCAAACACATTTTCAGTGGTAATCGAAAGATCGGCTCCCCGGGTTCTGCAGAGCTTGCGGCTTCGTAACAATCAGCATGTATGGGACTTTCTGCGGATCGAACCATTGCAGCACCTCGACGGTTTTGCGTCGGGTGACGCTGATGCAGCCGGCCGTACCGCGGTCGAAGCCGCTCTCGATATGGAAGAAGATCGCGCTTCCCTTGTACTTCTCGATCGGGCGCATGTTGTATTCGACCACGGCGGCATAGCGGTATACCTCGTCGTCGCGGCGAAGGTATTCGAAATTGTCGGTCCGGGGCGTCTGTTGCGTCATCTGGTTGTAAAGCGGGTCTTCGGGATCGCTGATCCAATAGTGCTGTTTGCTCACGACGACGAACGGCCACGACAGATCGATATCGCGCACGTATCCGAACGCGAATCCCATCGGATAGGCTCCGCTGGGCGTTCGACCGTCTCCTTCTCGTTTCTCGCCGTAAGGCGCGATGCCGGCCCGGCCGACGTTCGAGCGAAGCGGATAGGCAGTCTCCCGCCATTGTCCGTTCTTTTTCTCGTAACGGCGGAAAACGCAGGAAACCCGGTCGGGCCGGTCGTTGTATACGAGTATCAGCTGACGGCAACTGTCCGGCAAACGAATCTGCTCGTTCAAGAAACTTTCGACGAACGCGTCGTCGCGGCCGGGCGCCTCTAAAGAGGCGACATAGGTTCCGATCCGGTCGATCCGGCTGCCGAGCGTTTCAGCGAGCCGTCTGTCAGAGCCCACGAGGCGGCGGTATCGGACAGCGGCAGCGTTCAGGGCGGCCGTATCCTGAACCGCATAGCCGAAGCTCTCGCAGACGATACCCGATACGAGATCCGAGCGCGGATCGGAACAGCCGGAAGCGTTCAGCAATCCGGCATCGTCCGCCGATTCGTACAGACGCATCCGGTTTATTTTCTCCATGTAATCGTCCGCCGGGCAGGGATCGTAATGATCCATAAGCGCAACGGCCGGGTCCAGCGCCGTCCATACGGCGGTTCCTATTTCTTCGAAAAACACGGGCCAGCGACCGAGAGGGAAACGGTCGGCCGTCATGATCGATTCGCCGAGAAAAACGGTACATTGAACCGTATCGGGAGCATCCTTCCGGAACGTCAGCGTCAAATCGTTCGTTTTCCCGAACCCACGCCGGAGCGACTTCTTCAGCGTTTGCATCCAGTCGGGCGAACCGTCGATTCCGATGCGTTCGCCGTGTATCGCGGAAGCCAAAGCCTCCGTATCGAACGGCCGTATTTCCGAAACGGGGATTCGCGCCGGGTCGGAAAGCGCCGCCAGCTTGAGAGCAACGGTATTGCGGCAGTTCGTCAGGCCTTCGCGGAGACTGTCTGCAAGGGCGTGGTAACCGGGCAGGCTGTCGGGAAGACCGAGCGTTCGTACGAATGCGATCCGGCCAGGGGCAAGCACGCGTGCGGCCCACAGGACGATCAGAGCCAGCGCAAGGCCGGATGCTATCATGCCGAGACGGCGTACGGAGCGGCTGTGCCGCTTGGACTCGTTAAGGTTAGTCATGATTGTTCTGTATTCGTGTGAGCGGAAATAACCGTTTCGGCGGATTCGGATCGTTCGCCCCGCGAGACGACGCATGCGGCCATCGCATCGCCCGAGACGTTCACCGCCGTAATCAGCATGTCGAGCGGACGGTCCATCGCGATAATCATGGCGATTCCTTCGGCCGGTATGCCGACCGAGACGAGTACGAGCGTCAGCACGGCCATGCCTCCGCTGGGTATGCCCGGCGTTCCGATCGACGAGACGGTCGTCAGCACGACGATCGAGAGCATCTGAGCGAGCGAAAGCTCGATGCCCATCACCTGCGCGACGAAAACGGTGGCGATGGCGTGGTAACAGCTCGTGCCGTTCATGTTGACCGTCACGCCGGTCGGCAGCACGAACGAGATCACGTTATGCGGGAGTCCCAGCCTGCGCATCTGCTCAATATTGACCGGCAGACAGGCCGCGCTGGAGCAGGACGTAAAGGCGAGCATTTGGACCGGCAATACGGCGCGGACATAGTCCGGGAGCCGAATGTCGGTAAAAAAACGGATGATCAGCGGATAACAGATGAGCAGGATGACGCATAGTCCGATGACGACCGTCAGCGCATAATAGCCCAACGCCAGCAGCAGGTCCGAGTCGCCGGCGAAACCGACGATCAGGTCGGCCATCAGCGCCATGACGCCCAACGGCGCCAGCTTCATCACGTATCCGATGATCTTCAGGATGATTTCGTTGAGCGACTCGACCAATTTTTTGACCGGGTCGGCTCTTTCCCTGCCGACGGCTACCATGGCTATGCCAAAAGCGATGGACAGCAGAACGATCTGAAGCATGGCCGAATTGTCGCCGGCCGAACGGACGACGTTTTCCGGAACCATATCCACTAAAAATTGGAGCGGACTGTCTTCGCGCATGTTCTCGGCTGCGGTAGCCTTTTCCGAAACAGACTGTTCGTAACGGCTTCGGAACTCGGCGGTTTTCTCGCGAGGGAATACTTCTCCGGGACGGATCAGATTGACGACGACCAGACCGATGACAATGGCGAAGACGGTCGTCGACAGATAGATGCCCAGCGTCTTGAGCCCCATGCGCGACAGATGCTTCGTATCGCTCAGATTCGTGATTCCGCTGATCAGGGAAACGACTACCAACGGAACGGCGACCAGTCGCAGCAACCGGATAAAAATTGTTCCCCAAGGCTTGATCCATTCCGTGAGCAGATGCTCCCACCCTCCCGTTACGGCCCAGAAGCCGAGTCCGGTTCCCACGAGCATTCCGATCAGAATCGTAATGTAAAGCGGCAGTTTTTTCATAATAGTCATAGCCGGGAAACGGCCCGGTCCGGAAATACGTTCCGCTTCCCGTCGGGGCCTGTCCGGCGCTCGCAATGCAAAGATGAAACAAAATTCAGGATCAGACAATATCTGCAAGAAATATAACGATTCGTCGCAGAACGACCGAAAATTCAACAACTTTTTCCGAAAATTCGCTGGAAATTACCCGACTTGTCCTGTTCCATCGGCAATAATATTTTCTTTGAAACGTTTATGCTCAGGATTGCCTCGAAAGCCGTACGCATTTTCAACGGAATGTTAAGAAAATATTGCGGAAGCATCTCCGATCCGTAAAATTATTAGCATCTTTGTGCGATTAATTTGATTTCAGATATAATTCAACATGATGAAAATGAGCATTTTGTACAGCTTGTTTGCCGTTTGTTCGCTGGCTTTTTGCCAATGCGACAAAGACGGAGGCTCTGCGAGCGGCGGAAATCTGCCTTTCGAGCTATCCGTCAGTCAATGGAACGTACCCTCTCAGGGGGCGACCGAGGAGGTCGACCTGCAGGCCCCGGGCGAGTGGAAAGTCAAGACCGATTACATCGCCGGAGGAGAGCGGTGGCTCTCTGTCAGCAAGACGTCCGGCGCCGCCGGGCAGCACAAGCTGACGCTTTCGGCAGGCAATAATCCGTCCAACAGTACGGACCGCGAAGCTTTGCTGACGGTTACGTGCGGCAATGAACAGAAGACAATCTCGGTCACTCAGCGCACGCACGAAGAAGTCGTTCCCGAACAAGGGCGCTATGATGTAAAGGCCGGAGACACGCTGCTTACGGTCAACGTATCGGCCAATGTAGCTTATCAATGCTCGATTGTTCAGGAAGGAAACTGGATCGCGCAGGTTCAGAACAAATCGGCAATGGAAACATCTTCGGTGCGGTTCCAAATATCGGCCAATACGGACGAGCAAGAACGTACGGCCGTGGTGAAATTCACGGCTGACAACCTCGCGCCTACGGAAATCACTATCGTACAGGCCGGCCAGACCGCCGGTAAGGAACTGACGCTTTTTCAGCTCAATATCTGGGAGGAATGCGGGCACAACTCGACGGACGGTTACAGCGCGTTCCAGTCGCTCGTGGACCAGATAGTCGCTCTCGAGCCCGACTTCGCGACTTTCTGTGAGCTGTATAAAAACGGGGACGACATGGTCATGAAGAAACTCGTGGCAGCCTTGAAGGAGCGGGGGCTGACCTATTACGCCGAGACCGGGTTCGGCAAAGGCGGCGGCGGAGCGCGCGGACTGCTGTCGAAATATCCGATCGAGGAAACGGAGCTGATCAATTCATGGATGTTCAAGGGCGTATGCAACGTGGACGGCAAGCGGATCGCTATCTATCCGTCTCATTCCAACTACGTTTACTATTCATGCTACTATCCGCGCGGATATAACGACGGCGGCGGAAACAGCGGTTGGGAAAAGTTACCCGACGGTCCGAATACCGACGTAAGCGAGATTCTCGAGCGCAATGCGCTTTCGGGACGTCCGGAATCGGCTCGGGAGTTCGTCGAAAATGCGAAAAAAGAGTTGGACAAAGGGGCTATCGTCATTCTGGCAGGCGACCTGAACGAGCCCTCGCATCTGGACTGGGTCGAGTCTACGAAAGATATGTTCGAGCATAACGGTTGCATCGTACCTTGGCAGACTTCGCTGCTGCTGACCGAGAGCGGTTTCATCGATGCTTTCCGGCAGATGTATCCCGATCCGGCAACGCACCCGGGCCTGACGTGGCCGGTCAACAACGAAGGCATTCCCGTATCGGATCTGGCATGGGCCGCCGAAGCGGACGAACGCGACAGGATCGATTACATTTACTACTATCCCGACAGCCGATTCAGTCTGGTGGATATCAAAATGGTAGGTCCTACCGGAACGATCGTCCGGGGCGAACGCGTGGCTGCCGATACGCAGGAGCCCATTATCGATCAGGCCGGCGAGCATTGGCCGAGCGACCACCGGGGACTGCTGATGACGATCCGATGGAACGAATAAGCTCGGGGTAAAACCGATTGCCGACAGCCTTTCCGACTTCATGACGGAAAGGCTTTCGTTTTTACGCCCGCATCCTTTCCCGGCCGGGCATGCTCTTGCGGACTACGGGCTGAGTCCGAACGTATGCGGATACAGAGCGGGAAAATATCGGGCGATCCGTCGCACGGACCGAACCGAATCCGTTAAAAATCCTTATTTTTGCCTCGTCATCGCACTGAAATGGAAACGGATGTCTTGTCGAAGCTGTCCAAGGAGCAGCTCGAAGAGTTGGTGAGAACGTACGCGCGCAACATGCTGGCTTTGGACGGCGTGTGGTTCCAGTCCGTCGAGCGCGAGCTCGGAATGGACCGGGCCATGAGGCACGACGAGCGGGTGTGGCAAGCCTTCACCCAAACGGAGGCACGGCGCATCAAAGGATTCCTGCAGTTGCCCGACAGGCCGGGACTGGACGGACTGGAGCGGGCGCTTTCGCTCCGCTTCGCGGCATTCGCCAACCGGCAGGTCGAACTGATACGGGAAAGCGATTCCCTGACATTCCGTGTGGTAGATTGCCGGGTACAGTCTGCGCGCAAGCGAAAAGGGATGCCGTTGCATCCGTGTCTGTCCGTAGGAATCCGCGAATACGCATTTTTCGCCAAAACGATCGACGATCGCATAGTATGCGAACCGGTAAGCTGTTTCCCTCGGGTGAGCGACCCCGGATGCGCCTGCTCGTGGCGCTTCACGATGGGGAATCCGGAAAACGGACCGGAGGAAGCCCCGGACAACAACGGTCAAGGAAAAGTTTAACCGGCCCGACGCTGTCCGAGAACGAGGACAACAGGGAACGCTTCGGCGGTCCGAACGGGCGTAACATTCGAAGATATGATGAAATACGGTTTGAAATGGATGCTGCTCGCGGCAGCGGGAATCCTGCTGTCTGCACAGCGGTCCGAGGCGCAGACGTACGTAAAGCTCAACGGGCTGTACGCATTGGTCGGGGTGATCAATCCGGCCGTCGAGTTCCGGCTGAGTCCCCATTCCACTTTCCAGTCCGAGTTCGTTTGCTCGCCGTGGAAATCCATCGAGCATAACGGAGCGCACAAGCCGATGCTTTTCGGAATCTTCATGAACGAGTACCGCCGCTATTTCAAGCAACACAATACGGGGTGGTATGTCGGGGCGAATGTCGGCATGATGGCGTTCAAGATGTCGAAGCCCACGTTCGCCGGCGGCAAGCTCGGGCTACAGGATCGCTACAGCAAGGGTTACGGCCTGATGTTCGGCGTCTGCGGCGGATACGAGTACCGTTTTGCCGACCGGTGGCTGCTGGACGTCTATTTCGGGTGGGCTTACATGGCAAGCTGGTACAACGGATACAATCTGGACGGCACGGTCCAGTGGCATCCGCATCGCCGGGACGAGCCCGAGCATCCCGACCCGTTCAACGGCTCGGGCGAATGGCTGCCCAATAAGATCGGCGTATCGATCGGTCTGATGATTTTCAATCCGGACAAGCACCGAAAGAAACGGTAGCCGGCAAGCGATCGCACGACAATCCGGCCCTCTGCATTTTCTTATGCAGAGGGCCGGATTGTTTTGTACTCGGAATGCTTTTGTCGCGTCGACTACCGGAACCGCCCATATGTGTTTTCCGTTTTCAACTTTTGTAGCGGAAATCGAAGCAAGGTCGGATCCGGAGACAAGTCCGCCGCTTTCCTGTCCGATCGACGCACGGGCCGAAATCGCATATCGAAGCCACGAAGCGGGGACGAAACATGGCGTGAAAATTGAACGGTTCCGCTCGACGACGAAAGAGTCGGAGCACGAATCGGACACAGCACATGGAAACAGCAGACATAGGCCTGATCGGACTGGCCGTCATGGGGGAGAATCTCGCTTTGAATTTCGAAGGCAAGGGCTACGCCGTAGCCGTATACAACCGTCGCTCGCCGGGACGCGAACATGCCGTAGACCGGTTCGTCGAGGGGCGTGGCCGCGGCAAGCGGCTCATCGGAACGCATTCGATCCGAGAACTGGTCGAATCGGTGAGACGGCCTCGGCGGATTCTGATGATGATCCGGGCCGGGGAGCCCGTCGACGAGGTGATCGGACAGCTGATGCCTTATCTGGAGCAGGGAGACGTGGTGATCGACGGGGGCAATTCCGACTATCTCGATACGCAGAGACGGGTCGCGCAGGCGGAAAAGGCAGGGCTGTCGTTCGTGGGATGCGGCGTATCGGGAGGCGAACTGGGCGCTTTGCACGGTCCTTCGCTTATGCCGGGCGGATCGGCTGCGGCATGGCCGCTGATCAAAGAGCCGTTTCAGGCCATCGCGGCCAAGCTCGACGACGGCTCGCCGTGCTGCGAGTGGATCGGACCGGGCGGATCGGGTCATTTCGTCAAAACGGTCCACAACGGCATCGAATACGGCGACATGCAGCTGATAGCCGAGACCTACTCGTTGCTGAGAAATCGGCTCGGCATGGATAACGAGTCCCTCGCCTCGCTGTTCGAGTCGTGGAATCGAGGCGAACTGAACAGCTACCTGATCGGCATCACCGCCGAAATTTTCCGCTTCAAGGACGACGACGGGGCATATCTGCTCGATCGTATCCGCGACGTGGCCCGGCAGAAAGGGACGGGCAAATGGAGCGTGTCGGCCGCTCTGGACCGGAACGATCCGCTGACGCTGATTGCCGAGGCGGTATTCGCCCGCATGCTTTCCGCCTTGCCGGACGAGCGCAGGACCGCTGCGGAAGGCTATCCGGACCCTCAGGCCCAGTCCGTAGTCGAGACGCTGACGGCAGGACAGATCCGAGCCGCGCTGTATGCCTCGAAGCTGGTCTCGTATGCGCAGGGATTTTCGCTGATGCGCCGCGTGTCGGAACTTTACGACTGGCGACTGGACTACGGAACGATCGCGAGGATATGGCGCAACGGCTGCATCATCCGCTCGGCCTTTCTCGAAAAAGTGACCGAGGCCTTTCGGACCGATCCCGATCTGCGCAGCCTGTTGTTCGACGATTTTTTCCGGGACAAGATCGGACAGACTCTGCCGGCATGGCGCCGGGTCGTGGCGCACGGTGCGCTGGGTGCCGTCGCCCTACCCTGCATGAGTTCGGCCCTGAACTATTTCGACGGGTTGCGCACGCTCCGTTCTCCGGCCAATCTGCTTCAGGCCCAGCGCGACTATTTCGGGGCGCACCGCTACGAGAGAATCGACCGGGACGACGGGACGACGTTTCATACCGACTGGACGGGCCGGGGCGGAAATACCAGCGCTGAAAGCTACGAGGCATGAGTGCGAACAAGGAATCATACGACCAATTGCTGGTCATTTTCGGTGCTTCGGGCGATTTGACCTCCCGTAAGCTGCTGCCGGCCTTTTCCGAGCTTTTCTCGCGAGGGCTGCTGCCGGACCGCTTCGCGATTCTGGGTGCCGCGCGAAGCGATTTTTCCGACATCTCGTTCCGACGGTCGCGCCGTCAGGTATTGAAGGGCGACCGCGCGGACGAATTTCTCGGGAAAGTCTATTACCTGCGTTTCGATCCGGCCGATCCGACGGCCTACCCAAAGCTTGCGAAGCGTATCGTCCGGCTCAGGGGGGAATTGCGTCTGCCGGATCGGATACTCTACTATCTGGCCACGCCGCCCTCCATGTATCCGGTGATCGCGCAGGGTCTTCTCGAAAGCGGACTGAATGTACCGGAAGGGGAAGGCGGATGGCGCCGGATCATCGTCGAAAAACCGTTCGGCAGCGATCTGGAGACGGCGCGCAGACTGAACGGACTGCTCCGAGGAATATTCGCCGAGCGCGAGATATACCGGATCGACCACTATCTGGGGAAGGAAACCGTCCAAAACATTCTGGTACTGCGTTTTTCGAACGGAATCTTCGAGCCGCTGTGGAACCGGAACTACATCGACCGGGTGGAAATACGGGCTACCGAAACCCTCGGCGTGGGAAACCGGGGAAAATACTACGACGGAGCCGGCGCCATGCGCGACATGGTGCAGAATCATCTGATGCAGCTCATGGCCTTTGCCGCTATGGAAGCGCCCGCCGTGTTCGAGCCGGAACCCATGCGGGACGAGATCGTCAAGGTCTTCCGCTCGCTGCGTCCCTATACGGCGCAGCGGATGGATCGCGACATCGTGCGGGCGCAATACCGGGGATACCGCGAGGAAAAGGACGTTTCGCCGGACTCGACGACCGAGACGTTCGTCGCGATGAAATTCTACATCGATAACTGGCGCTGGGGCGGCGTGCCTTTTCTGCTGTACACGGGAAAGAAGCTGGACCGGAAAGAGTCGGAAATCGTCGTCCGCTTCAAATCGACGCCCCAGCGGCTGTTCGCCGGCCAATGCTCGGGCAGCTCGTGCAACAAGCTGACGATCAGAATTCAGCCTGACGAAAGCGTGTCGCTGGGCTTCGGACTGAAAATGCCGGGGGCCGGATTCCGAGTCAAGCAGGTCAGTATGGATTTTCGCTACGATTCGTTGTCGCACAACTATTTGCCCGACGCTTACGAAAGATTGCTTCTCGACGCCATACTGGGCGATTCGACGCTTTATGCGCGAAGCGACGCGCTAGAGGCGAGCTGGAAAATCATCGATCCGGTTCTGCGTCACTGGGCCGAGCATCCGTCCCGCGGACTGCGCTTTTATACGCCGGGTTCGCAGGGACCCGAGGAGGCACTGGCGCTCGAGAGGCCGGACGACTCGCTATTGTGCGAGGAAAACTGAAAAAATATGCAACTATGAATATTCACTCGTATTCCGTCGCCCACGAGGCGATCGAGGCACTGACCCGGCGAATGGCCGACCGGATGCTCGGCTCCGCCGGAAGCTTCCATGTGGCCTTGTCCGGCGGAGAAACGGCCAAACGGCTATTCCCATTTTGGAGCGGACCTTTCGCCGACCGGCTCGATTGGGATCGGATTCGCTTTTACTGGGTGGACGAGCGCTGCGTGCCGCCCGACGATCCGCAAAGCAACTTCGGGACCGCCGAGCGCCTGCTGTTCTCGCCTCTGACCGTGCCGGCCTCGCACGTGCACCGGATTCGGGGTGAGCAGCCTCCCGAAACCGAAGCCGAGCGCTATACGCATCTGATCGGACAGGAACTGTCCGGCCCGGACGGCATTCCTCGTTTCGACTGCGTCGTGCTCGGCGTAGGCGAAGATATGCATACGGCTTCGATATTTTCGGAAACGTCCTTTCTGCTGACAGCCGAACCCGGCTATCGGGTGTCGATCCATCCCCGTTCTGCTCAAATGCGCATCACGATGACCGGGTCTCTGATTCTCGCCGCCCGCCTGCTGCTGGTCCCGATGCTGGGAGAGCGTAAACTGGCAACGGCCCGCCATTTGGCCGAAAAGCAGAACGACCGGTCTCCTGCCGGCTATTTGCTGTCGCGGGCCGAACAGGCGGAGCTTTTCGTCGGCGCATAGAGTGTATGCTTTGTAAGAAACGGGCTCCGAACTGTTGCGGCCGAGGTAATTCGTCTGCCAGAATACGCGTGGCGGTTGCATATTTCTTATGCAGCCGCCACGCGTATCGAAGACCGGATTCAGAGCAAGTCGAGTAGTTGAGCGGGACAGTCGATGACGAACGTCGCCCCGTTCTGCTCCAATTCGGCGCGCGGACGAAATCCCCAGCTCACGCCGACCGAGCGTAGACCGCCGTTGCGCGCCGTCTGCATATCGACGCACGAATCGCCGACATAGAGCGTTTCGGCGGGAGCGAAGCCCGTCCTCGAAAGAATATCGCGCACGATCGTCGGGTCGGGTTTCGGCGCGATCCCTTCCCGCTGGCCCAACACGACGCGGAACGTTTCCTCGCCGAAAAAATGAGCGACGAGCTTTTCCGTAGCGGCCTGATACTTGTTCGACGCTACGGCCCGGACGATTCCCCGCCTTCCCAGTTCCGAAACCGTTTCCCTGATACCGGGATAAGGCTTGGTCAGGTCGGCGCTATGTTCCGTGTAATATTCGACGAAGTCGCGGCGCAGCCTTTCGACGTTCTGCGCGCTCCTTTCCGCTTCGGGCAGCGCGCGCTCGATCAGTTTGGCGACGCCGTTGCCGACGAAATAACGGTACGCCGCGAGCTCGTGCTCGGGATAACCGTTCCGGCGCAGCGCATAATTGGTACTCGCCGCCAAATCGTCGATCGTATCGAGCAGCGTGCCGTCCAAGTCGAAGATGACCAGTCGTGTCATATCTTTGTCGTTTTAGCAGGGCAAAAGTAATCATTTCGGACCGAATTCCCCAACATGCCGTTGTGACGGCAGCGGGTTCGACCGGGAGGCGGAATGCCGGTCCGGAAGTGTCGCACGGCGACCGGTGCCTGAGGCAGGGCGTCAGAACGGATAGCCTATGGCCAAATGGAATCCCAACCCGTCTTTGAAGCTCGATATGTTGTAGTAATGGGGCTTGTCCGGGTTCGGATAAGGCGTATGGATCGCTATGCCGAGGTCCGCCCTGAGGATGATGAATTTCAGATCGTAGCGCAGCCCGAATCCGGTCCCCAAAGCCACTTCGTTCAGAAGTCCTTTCCACTTGAGCGTTCCCCCGGGACGGTTCGGGTCGTTCTTGAGCAGCCAAATATTGCCTGCATCGACGAACAGCGCGCCGTGCAGGTCCCCCATCAGCGGGAAACGGAACTCGACATTGGCCTCCATCTTGAAGTCGCCGGTCTGATCCAGATAGCTATTCCGGTCGCTTTCTTTCGGATGATAACTGCCGGGGCCCAGCGAGCGGACCGTGAAAGCCCGGATACTGTTCGCTCCGCCGATATAGAACTGCTCGCTGTAGGGCATGACTTTCGAGTTGCCGTACGCATAGCCCGCGCCTATCAGCAAACGGGTGACCAGCCAGCTTTTCCTGCCTGTCTTGAACGAGTACCGGATTTCGCTGACCCCTTTGATGAACTGGGAAAACTGATTTCCGAACAGGTATTTCGCACCCCGCTTGCCGAACAGCTCCATGGCCCCGTAGAGCAGGTTGCCGGCCGAAGTAATCGAGTTTTGCCAGAATATGCGCTTGTTCTGCCTCGGCCCGAACGTATTATCGTAGGTATAGGTGTAATTCATCGAGGGAATGAACTGATCGCGGAAGCTCAGCGCGATGGCCGGGTTCTCGTCCATCGTCCGGTCGAACTCGGCGGTCGTGTGCAGCAACTTGTTATACACCAACTTCAGAACGGTGAACGAGTGAAAGCTGCGCGGCGATGACTGGAAATCGTAGCTGGCCGAGCCGCCGAACGAGATCAGCTGAAAGAACTTGGGCCGGTTCATCAGATCGACCCCGATCTGGAACGACGTTTTGGCCGGATACCTCGTTCCGCGCGAGATGAACTGCGGGACGAGCAGGCGCTTGATGTCGAGCGTCGCGTTGAGTCCGAACTCGTAGGAGTTGAGCAGCGACGACTTCTCGTCGCCCCGCTTGCTGTTGCCCGTCTGCCACTCGTAGGCTCCGTTCAGGGCTACGGTGAACACCTCCCCGCCGTGAAAGAAATTGTTGTTGCTGACCTTGAACGAGGCTCCGGGCCCCAGAAAGCTGTTCGACTTCGACGACACGTTGACCTCCAGCTCGGCCTCGAGCGGATAATCGAAGCCCGCGTCGATCGTCACGTCCAGTCTGTCGCCGCCCTGAAGCGAGTCGAGAGGAGTCACGCTCAGATTGACGTACCGGAAAATGCCGAGCTTGTTCAGATTGGTCTGGGTCGCGTTCTGAGCGTCGACCGTAAAAAGTTCTCCCGGACGCAGGTTCACGTTGCGGGCGAGCACTTTCGGGCGGATTTTCCGGGGCGTGTCGAAATAGACCCGCATGTCCCGCACGCGCATCGAATCGCGCGATTTCGGACGGATATTCTGCAGGTTGACCGTGATATCCCCTATCCGGTAAGATCGGGTCGCCTGAGCAGGGATGCCGGGTTTGAGCAGCAGACGCAGGTCCACTTCGCGGCGTTTCCGAGTCGTATCGGCCTGATATTCGAAATATTCGGGACGGAAATAGTAGTAGCCTCTGTTGCGAAGAATCCGGGAAAGCCGGGTGCTCTCCGCAGCCAGCGTATCGATATTGTACTGAGCTCCCGTTTTCAGCAGCGACGAACTCTGCAGGCTGTCGACCAGCGCGGTCAGCGGTCCCCGGACGGCCGGATAGGCGATCCGGCTGTAGCGCCACGGCGGCGCTGCATAGACACGGTAACTGAGCCGGGCTTTCCTGCCGTGCTTCTTATAGCGCGTCTCGTACTCCGCCCGGGAGCCGAAATAGCCGTAGTTGGCCAGAATGTCGCTTACCATTTGGACGCGCAGCTCGGGCTGTACCGAAGAGACCAGCACGGGGTCCTTGGCCAGACGCTCGTAAAGCCAGTGCTTGAATCCCTTCGTCTTTTCGGTATACAGATAGTTGTACGCCCACAGTCCGACCGGAAGCGGAGTTCGTATGTAGGGACTGTACAGAGGATTGTTCGGTTTGACCGAGAGCGGGTTCTTGACGGCAGATTCGACATAGGAAGGCATATGTACGCCGGAGTCTGCCTCGATCGTGATTTTGCGGACTCCCGTATAGAGCACTTCGTCCTGCCCCAAACGCTTGGTCGTGGAACAGCCGGCAACAAGGGCGGCGGCCGTCAGAAAAGCGATATGCAGTCTGTATCGTTTCATCTGTTTAAGGTTCGTTTGCCGGCGGAACCGGTACGGGTTCTTCGACTCCTGTCGTTTCGTTTCCGGCCGCGTCCGTCTTGCGTACGACATCGCCGGCGGACGCAGCGTCGTTCGTCGCAGGGTTTTCCGTCTCGACGGAATCGGCGGCCTGCACGCGGTTGCGCATGATCCGGAACAGGTCGGAAAGCTTGAGCAGCTTCTTGCGGATCACGAAGCCGAGCCCCGTCTGAGTGACCTCTCCTTCCAGAATGCTTTCGTACCCGGTGTGCCGGAACAGCTTGAGGAACATGTTGTCGCGCTTGGTGAGCCGATATTCCAGCGAAACGTCGTCGATCAGGTTTTCCTTCAGGTTCTCGTCCGGATCGGCATCGGAACTGATTTTGCCTCCGATCACCGCTTTCAGCCGATTGTTGAACAGACTTTTGGACAGCTGATAGGAGTAGTCGGTCCGGTTGCCGCGACCGCCGGTCGCCTCGTCGTCGTAAGAGTCGATTCCGAAGCTCAGATCGACGCCCTTGAGGCTGTTGGCCGCCCATTGGTTCAGCTCTTTCTCGATGAAGTTGTTCAACGGGTTCGACGAGTTGGTCTTGGCGGTTGTTCCGGGACCCGTGTAAGTATTGTATATCAACAGGTTCATTGCCTGAGTAGCCCGCTGCTCGGCCGTCAGGGACGACAGCTCGTTCTGCATGGCCAAATCCTCCGGAGCCGACAGATCGAACGTAATCGATAGATTTTCGAGCGTATTGCGAATGCGGATGCTGATATTGAAGTTGACAGGACGGCTGCTCTGTCCCTCGGTCGATACGTTCGTGCGCATCGTCTCGACAGCCGTGATGTTCAGCATCGGATCCTCCATGTTGCCGGTCCACTCGACGGAGCTGCCCTGCGTGATCTTGAAGACGAGTTCCGAGATGACGGGCGGGTTGTAGCGGACAGTTCCGCCGCTGACGACGTATTTGCCCGAAAAGCGCGTGTCGCCGAGGCGGTTCATCGTATAGGTGAGGTCTCCCCCGCCCTGCAAATCGATTCGATTCTGACCGTCGTCGGACAGATCGACGGCCAGCTTGGCCGAACTGTTCACGCTCACGTTGACCAGCATGTCGATGCCTCCGATCCGGATCGGAGCGACCGAATCGGCCGCCTGTACGGCCGTCGTATCCCGGAACGAGACGAACGTGACCAGATCCTGCTTCTTATTCTGCACTTCGAGCGGCGAGTCGCGCATGACATAGGTAATCTCCGTCCCGTTGAGCAGGCCGGCGTCGCCGCGCACGGTCAGCTCGTCCAAAGGCCCCTTGACCGTCGCGTCCAAATCCAGATAGCCCGTGCCGTATACCATCGAACGGCGGTTCTTGCGCACGTCGATCATTTCGAAATCGCGGGCCTTCATGCGCAGGTCGGTCGTGATCTGCGAAAAATCCCCTAAAGAGATCCTGCCGTCGATCGTAAGCGGCTTTTTGTTCGGCGAAACGATCGCGAAATTCGTGAACAGCACTTCGTTGTCGCGGATTACGATCGGCGTTTCGGACAGGCCGAACGAAGTTCCGATCATCGGCACGCCGACGTTCGTTCCGGCGAATGTCAGCTCACCGTCGATGCGCATGTCGGAAGTTTTTCCCCGAATGCCCGCCTCTCCGCGCAGCATGCCGGCGAGCGAAACGGTTCCGGCCGGCATGAAGGCATTGGCGGCCGCAAGCGGAATCCCCGGAACGGTCACGTCGAAGTCGAGCGGGCTGTCGCTTCCTGCGCGATAGACGCCGTTCGCGGCCAAGACGCGCTCGCCGTCTATGTCGACGCTCAGACCGGCATTCTGTCCGAGACTGTCCGGCCGGTAGTTCAGCGCGACTTCCAGATCGCCTATCCGTTGCCTGTCATAGGTAAGACTGTCGACCGTCAGCGTACCTCCGATCTGGAATCCGGCCGCTCGGGTCCGGAGATCGAGGTTTGTGCCGAACCGGCCTCCGAGCGGAGGAGCTCCGGGAAAGAGCGCGAGCGTCGAGCCGATATCTATGCCGACGATATTCAGTGTCAGCGCCTGAAGAGTAGAATCCACCGAGGGCAGCGTGCGCAAACTGAAACGTTGTCCGGGACGGGTCAGAGTCAGGTCGGCCTCGATTTCCCCGCCGGAGCGGTAAGCGATGCGGTTATCCTCGTTGACGCTCCATTTTTTAAAACCGAGCGTCGGATGCTCCGGGAACATACTGATCGTCAATATACTGTCAATCCATAGCGCGTTCAGTCCGAAATCGAACCCGAGCTCGCCGGAGCGCGTCCGCTGCCTGCAATTCAGGCTGGCCCGGTTGCCCTGAGCCCGGCCGAACAGGGCGATCTGGGCCACGTTATCCATGTTGCCCGGACTGTTGGCCAGTCTCAGGAGATAGTTCAGACCGGAGCCGTTCTGCCATATTCCCGTCGTGATCGTATCCAACACGATGCCTCCGCTCGAGAAACGATCGATCCGGAGAATCATCCGTAGCGGTTTCGGTTCGATCGTGGATGTTTTGACCGACAGCGAGTCGAAATGCATACCCTTGCTTCTTAGAAAATTGTTGACGATATTGTCCGGACCGGCCGTCAGGCTGAAGCGCAGCGACGGCATGCTGTCGCGTATGGGCCGCATGTCGAGGCTGCCGATCTGCAATTGCTCGGCCACCCGCTGCGACGTGCGGTTCAGGTTACGAACCAAGGAGTCGGTTCCCTCGGGAGAGAAAAAGTCCATGCGCAAGTCTCCCGAGCGCAACGCGGCCTCTACCCGATCCCGGCCTGCATAGACTTCCAGCGATATGGGACGAATCTTGTCGAGCTGCCACTTGTTGCGCACCTCGATCCGATCCGTGGCCAGACCGAGCGTATAGCTCCCGCTGTCCGTAGCCGAAGCGGTCAGATCGAGCGACAGGGCACAGGAGAGTCTGTCCCGGGTCAGATTCATCCGGTACAGATCGCAACTGTCTATACGACCGTTGATACGGACCTGTCGGAATCGTTCGGTCAGACGGCCGCTCAGATCCAGTCCCAGTTGCAGAGCCTCGTTCGAAGCGGAGATTCGCCCGGTCAGGTCGTTGTTCCGGAGAACCGCTTTCAGACCGATTCCCCTGTAGTCGAACCCGTTGTAGTCGAATTGCCCGATCTCCAACGAAGCATCGACTGCAGTCGACGCCGCCAGCGGTTCGAACCCGCGGCCGTCCGCCTCGAGGCGCATGCCGAGCAAGCCGAGAGAGTCTTTCGGCAGGAAACGTCCGACCGGGAATCGCTCGGCGGTCAGTTCGGCTCGGTATCGCTCCGTTCGCCGGTCGAGCATGCCCTTGACAGCCAGCAAGCCGGAATCGACGGCCAACTCGACGGCGGGGTACAGGGTTCCGGTATCGGCTTTCAATGTCCCCGAGAGCCGGATGTCCTTCGGTATGGAGACTCGGTTCCTCAGCGAGGTGTCGGGCAACAGGACCGTTACGAAGCCGAGATCGTCGAATAAGCCTTTCAGCCGGAGGTTTCCGGAAAGCCGCTCGGGCTCGGTCGGCGAAACAAGCGTTCCGTCGAGCGAAAGGGAAGCGATCCCGGGAACGGCCACTTCCGCCGGAGCGATGCGAAGCCGTCCGAGCGTACCCGAAAAATCGGCTCCGGCACGAAGCGTTTTGCCGGCAGCCAGATTTCTCAAAGTGTCGCCGACTGGAAACAGATGCGCGATTTCGGGCAAATCGACGTCGGCTTTCAGACTCAGGCGAAGCCGTGCCTGCGGAGACCGATCGAGAACGGATGCGTCGGCCGAAGCATCGGCACGGACGGAGGAGGAGGCGGTCCGAAGCCGGAAATCCGTCAGGAACAACCGGGCGCTGTCCATTCCGAAACGTCCTTTCATGGAACGGACTGTCAAGCCGCTACGCTCCTCGAGAGACAACCGGTCGACGTCGATCCGGACAGCGCTGCCCCGATTGTAGATCGAATCGGCAGCCAAATTCAATCGGGAAACGGCCAAATGGCTGAAGTCAAGTCCGGCTTTAGGTACCCCGTATAAAGATCCGTATTTCAGAGAATTGTCGGTTATCTGTACGTGATCGACACGAATGATCCAAGGCAAAGTATCGGAAGTTTCGGGCGTAACGGTATCCCCCGTAGCCGGGGAAACACGAGTCGTATCGGTCAGAAAAACGTAGTCTCCCTGTCGCAGATAGACGGTCCCGACCGCCACTTGTTGCGTGCCCAGATCGACGGCGGCCTGTGCTATGCGGCCCGACTGCAACGCGACGCCGAGCCGCATCGAATCGGGAGAGGATCCGCTCATCGAAAAACGGATGTCGGTCAGCTTCAGTCGTCCCGCCAGCAGTTTCCATGGAAGCGAGGTCGTATCAGCGGCGACCGTGTCGGCCGGAGTTTCCGGTTTGCCGAGCATAATGGCGATATCGCCGCCGGTCAGCTCGGCCGAGGCGATGTCGGCCAGCCGCTCGCCCAAATCGACCCGGTTCGTCCGTAACGAAAATGCGTCCAGACGCGCCCTCAGATCGAAAGCGGAGGCCGTGTCCCTATAATGCACCTGCGTACTGTCGAGCACGAAGCGGCGGACGACGACCTCCTTACGCAGTAGCGGCCATAGCGCGACATGCGCGTCCAGCCGCTCGCAGCGAAGCAGCGTGTCGCCGTCGGGCCGGACGGCATATGCCCGATCGACGACCAGTTTCAGCGGAAAGGAAAGCCGTATGCGCTCGGCCGAGAGGTGCATCTGCGTTTTTCGCTGGATGTAGTCGAATCCCTCGCTTTTGACGAAATCCTGCACGAAAGGCATGTAGAGCAACAGCAGGATGAGGAGAACGATCGCCACGAGGACCGAGACGACTTTCAGCGTATATTTCAGAATCTTTCCAATCATGATCGACGGCTCGCTGGCAGACACCGGACTGCTGAAGGCCTTGCCAATTTTCAGGCCAAAGTAACTCTTTTTCATCGATTTTTACAATCCGTCTTGCACGGAGTGCGCAAACGGCTGCCGCCGTATGCGCCGCGCTTAAAAAAATTGCGGACGAATTCGAACCGTAAATCGAGCCTGTCTGTGAAAAAATCGCTACTTTTGCAAAAAATCGAACGTTTTATGCCGATAAAGAGCGAGGTGGCGCAGTTGCTGCTGCATTGTCCCGACAAGCCGGGAATTCTGGCCGAGGTGACCGACTTCATCACGGTCAACAAAGGCAACATCGTCTATCTGGACCAATATGTCGACCATGCGGAAAACGTGTTTTTCATGCGGATCGCCTGGGAGCTGGACGGGTTTCTGATTCCCAAAGAAAAGATCGAGGACTACTTCCAGACGCTTTACGGCCGCAAGTACCAGATGATTTTCCGGCTCTACTTTTCGGACGTCAAACCGCGCATGGCGGTCTTCGTTTCGCGCATGTCGCACTGCCTGTACGATATGCTGGCCCGGTATACCGCCGGAGAATGGAACGTGGAGATTCCCCTGATCGTCAGCAACCACCCCGATCTGGAACATGTGGCCCGCCGTTTCGATATTCCGTTTTACCTGTTCCCGATCACCAAGCAGAACAAGGAGCGGCAGGAAGCCGAAGAGATGCGTCTGCTGGCGGAGAACCGAATCAATTTCATCGTGCTGGCCCGCTACATGCAGATCGTTTCGGAGAAGATGATCGAGGCGTATCCCAACCGGATCATCAATATTCATCATTCGTTTCTGCCCGCATTCGTCGGCGCGCGCCCTTACCATGCGGCCTACGAGCGGGGCGTGAAAATCATCGGCGCTACGAGCCACTACGTGACCACCGAGCTGGACGCCGGACCGATCATCGAGCAGGAAATCGTCCGGATTACGCACAAGGACACGATCGAGGATCTGGTCAACAAGGGAAAGGATCTGGAAAAGATCGTGCTGTCGAGAGCCGTCCAAAAGCACATCGAGCGAAAGGTACTGGTGTACAAAAACAAGACGGTCATTTTCAACTGACGACCGTTACGGCTCGGGACGGCATAGCATGAAACCGTTCTGAAATCAGTCGGGATAGGCAGTGACTTCCGTAAAAAGAGTTATGACCGTCCCTTCTTTGCTCCATGCTCCCAGCGCGCGGTCTCGGCTCACCAGCGTATATTTCGACAAAGGCGCGACGGTAATCGGAAATTCGAGTCCCCGGAAGGCGGACTCGCCCTGTTTTCCGTCCAAAAAAGTCATCGTCACGGCAAAGTCTCCCGCTTTCACGTGCACGGGACATTCGCTCAGGTCGAGATCGACCCAGCCCGTATAGCCGTCGGGCAGATCGAAACGAATGTCCTTATCTCCCAGAATATCTTTCGGCAAGCCGTTTTCCGCAGAATAGAAAGTCAGCCTGAAAGAGGCGCTTTCAAAACCGTTCTTTCTGACGAAAAAGGACAGCCTGTTCACCGTGCAGTCGTACCGACTGCTGAGCAGCATGCCGCACTCTTCGCCGAGAGGCTCCGGAGAGCTGAAACAGACGGTCGCGGCCGACAGCAGATCGGTCCCGATCTTGCTTCGTCCTATTTTCATACGTCGGCTTCGGGAAGTACGGACTACGGTTTCGGGAATCGGGCTGTCGTTCCGCTTCAAAGCGAAGGAGAATTCCCGAGAAAAATCGATCTCCGATACGGGAATTTTCCGGGGAGCGTATCCGACGCAGGAGAACAGCAGCGTATCGGCATTGCCCGCCGCATCCGCTACAGGCAGCACGAAATTCCCCTCGGCATCCGACATCGTTCCGACATTTTTCCCTTCGATGCCGATACTGACGTAGGGCACGGCCGAACGATCCGCCGAATCGAGTACGCGACCGCGCAACAGGTCCTGCGAACGTGCGGAGGAAAGACAACACGCCAGCACGGAAATACAAATGCAAATTCTCATACCGTATCGGGTTTACACCGAGAACGATACGGCATGAGAATTTATTGTGAATCAGAACGGATATTTACTTCGGTTGCGTTTCGCGGTCGAATACGTTGACTTGCAGTTTGGCGTAGGCGCGCGCCGTCTTTTCTCTCGCCTGTTCGACGCTCTCGGCGCGCGCGAGCAGAACGGCCATGCGCCGGTGGCCTTCGATCTCGGGCTTACCGAAAATCCGAATCTGCGTATCGGGTTCCGAAAGCACGTTCTCGAGGTTGGCGAATTCCATCCGGTTCGTGTCTCCCTCGACCACGACGGCCCGCGACGCCGAAGGGCCGTGAAAGGCGATGTTGGGAATCGGCAGTCCCAGCACGGCGCGTACGTGAAGCGCGAACTCCGACAAATCCTGCGAGATCATCGTCACCATGCCCGTGTCGTGCGGACGCGGAGAGACCTCGCTGAAAATAACCCGATCGCCCCGGACGAACAGCTCCACGCCGAACAGTCCCCAGCCACCGAGCGCCTCGGTAATCCGGCGGGCGATCTCCTCGGCCTGCGCACGAACGGCCGGATTCATCGGCTGCGGCTGCCACGACTCGCGGTAGTCTCCGTCCTGCTGATAATGGCCGATCGGCTCGAGGAACGAAGTCCCGCCGCAATGACGTACCGTGAGAAGCGTGATTTCATAGTCGAAATCGACGAACCCTTCGACGATCACGCGTCCGGCTCCCGCCCGACCTCCTTTCTGCGAATTCTCCCAGGCCAGGTCGATCTCTTCGGAAGAACGGACGACGCTTTGCCCGTGTCCCGACGAGCTCATTACCGGCTTCACGACGCAAGGCGTCCCGATTTGCCCGACGGCTTCGACGAACTCCTCGTAGTCGGAAGCGAAACGGTACGGCGAAGTCGGGATGCCGAGTTCCTCGGCAGCCAGCCGGCGGATGCCTTCGCGATTCATCGTGAGGCGGGTGGCCCGGGCCGTCGGGATCACGTTGTAGCCTTCCTTTTCCAATTCCAGCAGCGTATCCGTAGCGATCGCCTCGATCTCGGGAATAATGTAGTCGGGCTTTTCCTTCTCGATGACGGCGCGCAACTGCGCCCCGTCGAGCATCGAAAGCACGTAAGAGCGATGAGCTACCTGCATGGCGGGAGCGTTCGCGTAACGGTCCAGCGCGACGACTTCGACGCCGTACCGCTGCAACTCGATGGCGACCTCCTTGCCCAGTTCGCCGGAGCCGCAAAGGACGGCTTTCTTTCCCAGCGGGGATAATGTTGTTCCTATTTTGACCATAGTGACGTATTGTTTAGGGCAGACAAAGTTAGCAATAAACGACATAATCCGTCTTTTTTCGGCGGATAAATATCCCGGAGGCCGTTTCTATCCGGAAAAATAATCGGTATATTTGTACGCTCATCAAAAAGCGAACGTCATGGAGGATACCCGTCAAAGCGTCTCGAACGCGGAGGAGATCGATTTGCTCAAACTTGCCAAGTCCGTTTGGCGCAAGCGCGCGTTCATTCTGAAGGTTGCGGCCGCCGGTGCCGTTGTCGGGCTCGTGGTCGCGTTCAGCATACCCCGGGAATACACTACGACGGTCAAGATGGCTCCCGAGGGCGTGAAGACCTCCGCTGCCGGCGGCATGGCCGATCTGGCCGCTATGGCCGGCATCAATCTGAGCGGCCAGAACCAGTCGGGAGACGGCATCAACCTGATGCTCTATCCCGATATCGTGAGCAGCACGCCCTTCATCGTTGAGATGAGCCAGATTCCGGTCCGGGGAAAAGAGATGCCCTCGCCGGTTTCGCTGTACGACTATGTGGACCAAGAGTTGTCGGCGCCTTGGTGGAGTCATGTCATCGGGGCTCCGATGCGTCTGATCGGCTGGATTTTCTCCTCCGGGTCTGAGGACGACGGTACGGCCGAGGCGCTGAATCCCTATGCGCTGTCCCGCAGACAAAGCCTTGTCCTGAACGCGTTGCAGCATAGAATAGCCATCTCCGTAGACAAGAAAACCGGCATCATCACCGCGACGGCCACGATGCAGGATCCGCTCGTAGCTGCTCAGACAGCCGACTCGATGGTCGGCAAGCTGGAAGCGTACATGTCCGAGTACCGCACCGAAAAGGCCAAACGCGATCTGGCCTTTACCCAAAACCTGTTCGACGAGGCGCGGCAACAATACTACGAAGCCCAGCAGCACTATGCCCGGGCCGTGGACGCTAACCGCAACATTGCACGCCAGTCGGCGCAAGTCGAATTGGACCGGTTGCAGAACGAGCAGCAGCTGGCATTCGGCGTATACAGCCAACTGGCGCAACAGCTCGAAAATGCGAAAATCAAAGTGCAGGAGCAAATGCCCTGCGTCACGATCATCGAGCCGGCATCGGTACCTGTCAACCGGTCCAATATGGGAAAACCGACCATACTCTTTATCTTCGTTTTCCTCGGCTTGATGGCGGGGATAGGCTACGTCGTCATCAAAGAATTGTTTTTCCAGCCCGCCGATTCCGAATAGAGCCGCGCCCGACCGCACGCCGTCAGTTGAAAAGCAGCATAAAAGTCGTCTTGCCTGCCAGCGAATGCTTCAGCATGATGCTGCCGTTGTGCATACGCATGATTTGCCTCGATACGCTCAGGCCGATGCCCGAGCCGTTCGGCTTGGTCGTAAAGAAAGGAACGAAAATATTGGCCGCCACATCGGCCGGTATGCCGCAGCCGTTGTCGGTCACGTCGACGGCCACCTGCTCGGCCTCGGTACAATAGGCGGTTACGACGATCTCCCCGTCCGGTTTTCCGGCCACGGCATGAGCGGCGTTTTTCAGCAGATTCAGCACCACCTGTCCGATCAGGTCCTCGTCGGCATAGACCAGCAGATCGCTCGGAGTAATGCGAAGCCGGACGGAAGCATTTTCCTTTTGCGTGTACGGTTCGGCCAGTTTCGCCATGCGCTCGAGAAACGGTTTTACATAGAACGACGTGGGCCGGGGAGTCGGAATGCGGGTCACCTTGCGATAGGCTTCCACGAAGCGGATCAGGCTCCTGCCGGTCGAATTGATCGCTTCCAGTCCCTCGCGAACCTCTCCCTCCACTTTGTTTTCCATTCCCAGCAGCGTATCGCTGAGCGACGTGATCGGAGTGATCGAATTCATGATCTCGTGCGTCAGCACGCGGATCAGGCGAATCCACGACTCGGTCTCCCGCTCGTCGAGCTCGTTGTTGATGTCGTTGACCGCCAGAATGCGCAGCCTCTTCCCCCGGATCGTGATTTCCGACGCGTTGACCGCCAGATAGACCGTACCGCGCTCGTTCGAGTAGGAAGCCTGTTTTCTCTCCCCTCCCCGGATCGCGAAGAAAAGTTCCTGCAGCGAGCGATCTATCGTGGCCAGCTGATTGATATGGGTAAACCGGGGAAGTCCGATCAGCCGCCGGGCTTCGTTGTTGATCTGGTACACGTTTCCGGTCTCGTTGAGAACAATCACGCCCGTATGAACGCTATTGAGAATCAGTTCGTAGTACCTTTCCTTGTCGATAACTTCGTTCTTAGCCTTGACCAACAGATCCTTGATGCGGTTCAACGTCAGATTCAGCAGGTTGTCGCTGACCGGAGCGTCGTACTCGGTGAACTTGAACGAATAGTCTCCGTTTTCTATCGAGTTGAACATGAAAGTCATCTTGCGGATATTCTGGAAATGCAGCCTGAACAAGGCCGAAAACAGAAATATAAGCGCCGGAACGGCCAACAGCAGCAGCATCCATTGGCGATAGACGACCGACAGCGTCGTGCCGACTATCGCGGCAGTCAGTAAAAGCAGCAGTCTGGCCAACCGGTATGTCGATCCCTTGAACATAACAAATGCTACAACCCGTATTTCTTGATCTTGTTATAAAGCGTCTGCCGTGTAATTCCCAACTGGGCGGCCACTGCGGACATATTGCTTTCGTGGAGCCGGATGGCTTGGCGAATCATGTTTCGCTCCATTTCCTCCAACGTGGAAACGCCGCCGGCATTCGGCTCTTCCTGCTGAGGCGTCATCAGCAGGCTCTCCTGACCGATGGTCATCGAGTCGCAGATGATGACGGCTTTCTCGACGGTATGCTGCAATTCCCGGATATTGCCGTACCAGTCGTATTCTTGCAGTTTCCGGCAGGCTTCCTCATCGATCCTTATTCCTTGCTTGCCGTATTTGGCCGCGTATTTTTCCAGAAACAGGCGGGCGAGCGGAACGATGTCCTCGCGCCTCTGCCGCAGAGGCGGAATCTCGATATGAATCGTGTTGATACGGTAAAGCAAATCCCGGCGGAATCGCTCCTGAGCGACCATCGCCTGCAAATTCTGGTTCGTGGCGCAGATCAGTCGCACATCGGTCTCGACGGACCGGTTGCTGCCCACTCTCACGATCGTACGGCTCTGAATGGCCGATAGCAATTTGGCTTGCAAATGATAAGACAGGTTGCCTATCTCGTCGAGGAAAAGCGTCCCGCCCTGAGCGATCTCGAACTTTCCGATCCGGTCGGTATGAGCGTCCGTAAAAGCGCCCTTGCAATGTCCGAACAGCTCGCTTTCGAACAGCGACTCGGGCAACGCTCCCATATCGACGGCCACCATCAGCTCGTCCCTGCGCAGCGAGCGACGGTGTATTTCCCGGGCCATCACTTCTTTTCCGGTCCCGTTCTCGCCGGTAATCAACACATTGGCATCGGTCTCCGCTACTTTCTCGACCAGTCTGAGAATACGGCGCATTGCTTCCGACTCGCCCCAGAACATCGCCTCGGAAGACGAAAGCCCTTGACTGACTTCCGTCAGATACTTGACTTTCCGTTTCGACCGGCCCAGATTGTAGACCGACAGCAAAGTGGAAATCAGCTTGTCGTTGTTCCACGGCTTGACGATAAAATCGGCGGCCCCGTCCTTGATGGCATTGACGGCCAGATCGATGTCGGCATAGGCGGTAAATAGCACGACCGGAAGCGACGGATTGGTCTTTTTGATCCGGGACAGCCAGAACAGACCTTCGTTTCCGTTGTTGATTCCTGCCGAGAAATTCATGTCGAGCAGCACCAGATCGATCCTCTCTTCGCGCAGAATCGTCGGAATCCGGTTCGGAGAGGAAATCATGACCGTTCGGGCGAAATATTTTTCCAGCAATAGCTCGAGAGCTTTCAGAATGCTTTTATTGTCGTCGACTACCAGAATGGTTCCCTGCCTGCCCATATGCGTTCCGTTTTCAACTCTCGTAAAGGTAAGCATTATTACCGGAATACGGCTTCCCCTGTCAAAAAACAGGACACGCCTGTCTAAAAAGTTGACAACAAAGAATTTGCAAAATCAGCATACAATCCTAATAAACAACAAGATACGCACACAGGCACGATATTGGCACCGATATCGAATCATAAATTAAAAAAACAAATATCGGTATGAGAAAAACCGTCCTCGTCATCGTATGGTCTGTTTTACCTATCGGCGGACTACAGGCTCAATCCGCAGAGAAAGTCTGGACGCTGGAAGAATGTATGCGCTACGCGATCGAAAATAGTCACGAAGTCAAAAAGCAGCAATATACTAACGCCAACTACCGCCAAGACTACATCTCGGCCGTGGCCCAAATGATGCCGTCGGTCAGCGGCAGCGTAGACGTTTCGTCGAATTTCGGCCGTTCGTTGGACCCTGCGACCAATACCTATGCCTCGAACGTCAATTTCAACAACTCGTACGGAGTCGGCGCTTCGATCGGAGTATTCGGCGGATTCACCGCGATCAACAATCTTCGATTGACCAAGGTCGCCCGCCGGCAGGGTGAGGACGAACTGCAAAAAGCCGCCGACGACATATCGCTCAGCGTAATGGAAAACTATTTTTGGGTGGTCTACTACGAAGGCGTCGTCCGCATGTCCGCAGAGCAATTGGAGGAAAGCCGACTGAAACTGCGCCAGACCGTGGAACAGGAGGCTTTGGGACTGAAAAGTCGGGCGGACGTGGTGCAGGTGGAGGCCGAAGTGGCGACCAACGACGCCGCACTGACCGGCAGCCGGAACAATCTGACCAATTACCTGACTCTGTTGAAAACGAAAATGAACTACCCTTTGAACGACACGCTTCGGATCGACACGCAGGTCGATCTGCTTGCTCAAGAAATGTCCGAAACGGCGGAAAGTATCTATTTCGACGCCCGGAGGCAAAATCCCACGGCCAAGATCGCCGACTTCAACCTCCGGCAAAGCCAACTGAGATACTCGATCGCCAAAGGCAACTACTACCCTTCCCTATCCATATCGGGCGGATACCAGACCAACTATTTCATCGCGGACATGGATCATACCGATCAGTCGCCTTCGTTCAAAAATCAGTTCCGCGATAACCGGGGGGAATATATCCAGGCCTCGCTCAGCATTCCGATTTTCAACTCGCTTTCGCGCCGCACGAACGTCAACCGCTCGCGCAACGATATGCTGATTCAGGAGCAGAACAGAAACCAGACCCTGCAACAGTTGCAAAGCGACATCCGCAAGGCCGTCGACGACTGCCGGGGCTATGCCAAGCAGTACGAGCAGATGAAAAAGCGCGTCGAGGCGAACCAACTGGCATACGACGTCATGCGCCGCAAGTACGAAGAAGGGCTGGTCAGTCCGCTCGATTTGCAGACGAGCGCCAACCTGTTGCTGTCGGCCAAGGCCGACCAACTGAAAACGAAGCTCGACTACATCATCCAGTGCCGTCTGGTAAAATATTACAAGGGAATTCCCCTGATCGAGCAATTGCAATAGCAAACCGGCCTAACATAACGAAATAAAACGCATATCATGGACATCGCTATCGAAAAGAAAAAAGGATTCAAAAAGAAGCATATTCCGTACGTATTGGGAGCCCTGTTGCTGGCATTCGTCGTCTGGCTGATTGCCAGCGACCACTCGTCCACGCTGAAGGTGGACAGTCGCTCGATCACGATCGGGAAGGCCGAGAAAGGCCCGTTCAAGGACTATATTCGCATCAACGCGCAAGTACAGCCGATGACGACCATTCACCTCAGCACGACCGAAGGCGGAGTCGTCGAGATGCGCAACGTAGAGGAAGGAGCCGTCGTCCGGAAGGGAGACGTGATCGTCACGCTGAGCAACCTTTCGCTCCGCGTGTCCATTCTCCGCTCGGAGGCCGAGCTGGCCGAAAAGGAAAATATTCTGCGCGACACCAAACTGAAACTCGAGCAGGACAAGCTCGACCTGCAACAGCAGCGGCTGGATGCAGAGGTGAAATTCAGACAGGACAAGCGTAAGTTCGAGCAATACGAAAAACTTTTCGAGGAACGACTGATCTCCAAAGAGGAATACCTACAAGCCAAAGAGGCTTACTCGCTCGCCGAACTGAGGCTCGAGGTCCTTATCAACAGACAGAGGCAGGATTCGCTTCAGAGAGAAGTGCAGATCGAGCAGCTGGAAAACAGTCTCGACAACATGCGCGAGAATATGGTGCTCGTGCGCCAGCAACTGGAAAATCTGAGCGTCAAGTCTCCGATCGACGGCCAGGTAGGCCGGCTCGACGCAGAGCTCGGACAGTGGATCTCGGCCGGCACGAAGATAGCCCAAATCAACGACCTGACCGATTTCAAGCTGCAGGCTCAGGTCGACGAGCACTACATCGACAAGGTACAGACGGGACTCAGCGCAAGCTACGAGGAAACCGGCGGCACGAAATATTCCCTGCTCGTCAAGAAAGTCTATCCCGAAGTGCAGAACGGCCAGTTCAAAACCGACCTCCATTTCGTGGGCGATCGGCCCGAAAACATCCGCACGGGCAAAAGCTACTATATCAATATCGAGCTGGGCGAGCCGACCGAAGCGGTGATGATTCCGCGCGGGACGTTCTACCAGAAAACGGGAGGCAACTGGATCTACGTGCTCTCGCCGGAAGGCGACCGGGCTTTCAAGCGGCCGATCAGGATCGGTCGCCAGAACCCGCAGTCCTACGAGGTAATCGAAGGACTCGATCCGGGCGAGAAAGTCATCGTTTCGAGCTACGAAACCTACGGGGATAACGACATTCTCGTACTGAAATAGGAAAGGAACGAGCGTCCCGCGCAGCATCCGAAATCTCCATGCGTATTCGAAATATGAAAATTCATTCCGGCATACAGGCTCCCGTTGCAGCGGCAGGTTCTACGGCTTCCGGACCGCCGCTGCGATGCAGCCGCATGTTATCCGCGAATCAACGGCGCCGTATTCTTCGCATACGGACCGAATTAAACGCACCCCGAACGACATGAACTTTCTTCCTCTTTTTCTCAAGCAACTTCGCAATTCCCGGACCTCGACTTTATTGAACCTGTTCGGTTTGACAATCGCCCTGAGCTCTTTTATCATTCTGATCGCTCAGGTACGGTATGAACTGACGTACGACACGCATTTTCGAGATGCCGACCGGATTTTCCGGATCGAAAGAGACGTGCCGACCGAACTCGGCGTTTATTCGCCACTGTTATGCCGGCCGCTCGGCGAACGGATGCTCGCTTCGTCGCCCGACATAGAGGCTGGTGGCGTCATGGCTATCCCGCAACGCGTTTCCGTTCACGATTTCGCCAAAGGAGAGGAAGACGGAGCAGGACTTACCCTATACCGAATATCCCGCTCCATGTTCGACGTCCTCGGAACGGAAATCGTTGCGGGCGACATCGACCGGTTCGACGACCCGCAAGGAACGGTCATTCTGTCTCAAAGCGCCGCCCGCTCGATTTTCGGCTCGGCCGATCCCATCGGGAAATCCGTAGTCGTCAACGGCGACGAAACCCATCCCGGAGAAGTAATCGCCGTTTGCAGGGATTGTCCGGACAATTCGAGTTTCCAAGCCAACAGCTTGTTCACGAATATTTTAGACGAGTCGATAGAAGACTATGGAGAGTTCAGCTATATTTATTTCATCAAAGCCGTGCGCACCGGCAATCCCGCTCGGATCGCAGCCGATCTCGGGCAAAGCGTCGAATCCCTGAGCGCCCGCTCTCAAGACGAAAGCGCCTTTCGAGTCCGATGCACACCCGTGTCGCAGATGCACTTCATGCGCGATATCCGTTTCGATTTCGTAGACAAGAGCAACCCGGCTACGGTCTATACGCTGTTGACGATTGCCGTACTGATCCTGCTGATCGCAATCATCAATTTCGTCAACTTCGCTACGGCCCGGCTACCGATGCGAATCAGACAGATCAATACGCGCAAAGTACTGGGCGAGTCGAACGGATCGATTCGTCGGGGATTGCTTGCCGAGTCGGTTCTGACGGTCTTCGTCGCCTATCTGTTAGCCCTGATACTGACCGAATATCTTTCCACGACCGCCGTCGCTTCTTTGGTCAATGCGCCGATCAATCTGGCCGAAAATGCGGACGTGGCGCTGGGCACGGGGCTCGTCGCGATTGTCCTCGGAACGCTGGCCGGCTTGTATCCTGCCGCTTACAGCACTTCGTTCCCGCCCGCGATGATTCTGAAAGGCTCGTTCGGCCTTTCGGTCCGGGGGCGCAGGCTGCGGACGACGCTGATCTCGTTCCAGTACGTCGTCTCGATCGTCCTGATCGTAGCAGCCTTGTCGGTGTGGAAACAGAATCGTTTCATGCTGGCTTACGATATGGGGGTCCCCCGCGAAAACATACTGGTCGCCGAACTCGGCCGACCGGCGGCTAACTCGGCGGAAACACTCGCTCAAAAGCTGAAAACCGATCCGAGAATCGTCGACGTGACATTCGCCAACGGTCCGCTGATAGCGCCTTCGCGCATGAATTGGAGTATGCAGTACCGAAACAAGCACATCTCATTCGACTGCTATCCGGTCGCCCCGAATTTTCCGAAATTCATGGGAATCGATATAATCGAAGGGCGCGATTTTACGGCGAACGACGAACAGAAAGAGAACGCGAGTCTGATTTTCAACCGAACGGCTCAGCTGCGCGACGGCATAACCGTCGGAGACCGGATATGGGGCGACGAAATCGTCGGCATCGCCCGCGATTTCAACTTTATGCCCTTGCAGTACGCGATCGATCCGTTCGCATTCATGGTACGCGGAAAATCGTACGCATTCAAGTCCATGAATTATCTGTTCGTCAAAACCCGGACGGCGGACTATCCCGAGCTTTTCCGACATATTCGGGAGACGATCCGGCAATTCGACGGAGGATGGAACGACGACGTGCGTTTTCTGGACGAACACATCGGCTCGCTCTACCGGAAAGAAAGAGCCACTGCCCGGCAAATCACGCTGTTCTGTCTGTTGTCGGTATTCATCTCGCTCGTCGGAATTTTCGGTCTGATCCTTTTCGAAACGGAATTCAGGCGCAAGGAGATCGGACTGCGCAAGGTTTACGGCGCAACGACAGGCGAAATTCTCGGAATGATCAACATGCCCTATATCCGTCTGGTACTGACATGTTTCGCCCTCGGAGCCCCTATCGGCTATTTCGTCTCGCGCAACTGGATCGACAACTTCGCGTACCGGACCACGATCGGCCCGTGGATATTCGTGTCGACGGCCGCCATCGTACTGCTGCTTACCGTTGCGACGATCACCGTCCGAAGTTACCGGACGGCCGCCGAGAATCCCATCAAGTCAATTAAAACGGAATAAATTATGTGTGAGAACCTCTTGCGCTACTACAAGCAGAACAAGTTGGCCGTATCGCTCAGCATAGCGGGCCTGACACTCGCTCTGACCTCGTTTATCGTAATCATTGCTCAAGTCAGCTATGAACTGACTTTCGATGCCCATTACAAAAATGCCGACCGGATTTTCCGGGCGGAATATACGGACGGTACGCTCGAAGGATTGTACGAATCCGGACTCAAGCGCATGCGCGGCGACGTACTGCTTGCCTCCTCTCCCCATATCGAATCGGGAGGTATCGTATATAGCTATGGTAATACGCGAGTTTACGACGAACAGGAAGGAAAAACCGGATCGCTCGGTATCGACTTTTATCTCGTCTCGCCTTCGCTGCCCGATCTTTTTGAATTTGAAACAGTCCAAGGCGACCTGAAGCGTATCGGAGAACCGCAAGCGGCCGCTTTGTCCCAAAGTGCTGCGACTGCGCTGTACGGCCATAGAAATCCGATAGGACGCCGTTTGGTAATCGACGACGAGACTAAGGAGATCGTAGCCATATATCGGGATTTTCCGAAAAACTCCAGTTTCGTTCCCTGCAGCATCATCGGAGCTTTAGGAGATCACGGAATCGAAAACGGATATGGAGCCTACGAATATTATATCCGGGTTGATGACCCGGAGCATTTGGAAACGATACGAAAAGCGGTTAATCCGCTTTGGATCGAACAGGAACAAGACGAAACGCTGAAATTGCGTTTCACGGCTCTGCCGAAAATTCACTTCACGCACGACATGCTCTATGTCAGCCAACAGACGGCAAGCTATGCGACCGTATATTCCCTGTTGACGATCGCCGTATTGATCATACTGATCGCGATGATCAATTTCGTCAATTTCACCGTGTCCCGAATCCCGTCCCGCATTCGTCATATCAATACCCAAAAGATTCTCGGCGAAACCAATGCGAGGCTCCGACTGCGTTCTATCGCCGAGTCGGTCGTTTTATCGCTCGTTTCATTATTCCTCGCTCTGCTGCTCGCCCGATATTTGTCGACGACCCGGGTAGCTTCGCTGGTCGACGCGTCGATTGATCCGCTATCGAATCTCCGACTGATTTTCTATGGCATACTAGCCTCGCTCGGTGCGGGGATCATCGCAGCCCTGTACCCTGCCTTTTACAGCACGTCGTTCCCTCCGATTTTCGCACTCAACGGATCGTTCGGCCTTTCACGCAAAGGAAAGATCATGCGAATCATGCTGATATCGTTTCAGTACGTCGTTTCGATCGCGCTGATCATAATCTCTCTCTCTATCGGCGAGCAAAACCGATACATAAGGAATTTCGATATGGGATTCAGACGGGACAATATTCTGACGACCCGACTGTCGTTTCAATTCGACCGGCAAGACGCTCTTGTAGAAAAGCTGAAGAGCAATCCCGATATCCTCGACGTCACTTTCGCTTGGGCCCAACCGGTACTCGAGTCCCGACCGTATTGGTCCATAGATTACAAAGGGGAAAACTTTCGCTTTGACTGGTATCCCGTTGCGCCGAATTTTCTGTCGTTCATGGGCATTCCGATACGGGAGGGGCGCAATTTCAGCGATTCGGACAAGAAACACCCGAATGGACATTTCATCTTTAACCGAACGGCCCAGTTGCAACGAAACGTGTCGGTAGGCGACCGTATTTCGGACATCGAAGTGATTGGAATAGCGGAAAACGTTCATTATCAGCCATTGCAATATGCGGTTAGTCCTCTTGTCTACTATGTCAGCGGAAATATGAAATTGACACACATGTTCGTCAAAGTCCGAATGACGGATATCCCCGAAATTTCGGCCTTCATACGCGAAACGGTCCGCTCGTTCGATCCCGATGCCGACGCGGACATACGCTTCCTCGACGAAAATATCGGCGCCCTCTATCAGAAGGAGGACCGACTCGCCGCGATGCTCACGCTGTTCAGCCTGCTGTCGGTCGGCATCTCGATCGTCGGCGTTTTCGGGCTGATCCTGTTCGAGACGCAGTTCCGCCGCAAGGAGATCGGACTGCGCAAAGTCTACGGCGCGACCATCGGAGAAATTCTGCGCATGTTCAATAAGCGCTACATGAGAATCGTGCTGGCATGCTCCGTCGTGGCGATTCCGGCCGGCTGGTACGTCGTCGACCGCTGGCTCGAAAGCTTCGCGTACCGGACACCCGTAAAGTGGTGGATTTTCGCCGTTGCGGTGGGAAGCGTCGCGCTCGTCACCGTGCTGACCATTACGCTGCAAAGCTATCGGACCGCTACTGAGAATCCGGTCAGGTCGATCAAGACCGAATAGCAGCCTACCCTGCCGATATGAAAACTACGATCAAACGACCTAAAACCGAATAACTCTCTGTCTTATGAAACACGCATTCAATCTCAAGTTTTTTCTACGCTTTCTGAACCGTCACCGACTCTATACAGCGATCAACGTGTTCGGATTCTCCGTGTCGCTGATGTTCGTGATTCTGATCGCGGCCTACGTAGCCAAAGAACTGTCGGCCGACCGTCATCACGTCAACGGCGACCGGATCTACCGGTTCGAGCATCAAGACTTCGCCTACAGCGCTTATGCGGCAGGGCGAGTGCTTCAGGATCGTTTCCCGGAAATCGAAAGTTACTGCGTCGTCTCTTACGAAAACAAGACGTTACGTATCGGCGAGGAATATATGCAAGTAGCGGTCGACTGCGTCGACTCGTCGTTCTTCCATATGTTCACGATCGAACTGGAGCAAGGCGATCCCCGTCACGTGTTGGCGACTCGGGACGGTGTCGTCATCAACAGCAAGTTCGCCAAAACGCTCTTCGGCGAAGAATCGCCGATGGGCAAGGTGCTCGATATCGACGACCGGCAACTGACCGTCACAGGCGTATTCGCCGACTTCCCGTACGGCATATTCCGCACTCCGCAATTGATTACAAGCATTTTCAATACGGATAACCTTTGGTGTATAGAATCTTATATGGATTGCCATTCATGGGAATTGTTCCTGATGGCGCGCCGGAACGCCGACTTGCCGGCCAAAACCGAATCGATCCGGCAATGTATCAAGGAAACCGGCGACTATGCTTTCTCGCACGATGAAAAAGCGATACTCCGGCCGATGAAGGATATTTTCTTCGACGGTTTCCATTTTCAGAACGGAGGCAATAAGAAGTTCGTCCTGATTCTGGCGGTCGTCGGACTGCTGATCCTCGTTTTCGCCGTCATCAACTATATCAACCTGTCGGTAGCCCAAACCGGTTTCAGAGCCCGCGAGATGGCCATGCGCCGCATGCTGGGCGGAACGCGACGGCAACTGTACTCGAGCATCGTGGCCGAATCGATTCTGCTGTGTCTGTTTTCGTTCGTGCTGGCTTTGCTGTTCTCTATGGCTGCGGAAAATGCCTTTGGCTGGCTGGTCCGTACGGACGTTTCCGTTCGGGAAGCGATCGATCCGTACACGGCGGCGGGCGGTCTGCTGTTCATCCTGTTGCTGGGGATCGTTTCCGGAAGCATTCCAGCCGCGCTGATCTCAAGCTACCGGCCGATCGAAGTGATGAAAGGAACGTTCCGGCAGAAAACCAAAATGGTTTACAGCAAGATTCTGATCGTGTTCCAGTATTTCATCACGATCGCGCTGATCGGCTGCACGCTCGTGATGATCCGCCAAATCCGGTTCATGCTCCGCTTCGATATGGGCTACGGGACCGAAGCGCTCATTCAGGCCGACGTTCCCGGCAATCTGATGTCGAGCTACGCTCCGCTGAGAAACGATCTGATGACAATCGGCGGAGTGGAGAGCGTGTCGCTGGCGACTTTCACTCCTTCGTCGGGCGGTAACAACGACACGGATCCGTCGGACCCGGACCATCCGATCAGTTATCAGGTTTTCATGGGCGATACCGCGTTCATTCGCACCTGCGGATTCGAGATCGTCCGGGACAACGACGCGCGAACCGACCAGGGGACATGGCTGAACGAAGAAGCGATCCGAGCGAACGGACTGACCGTCGATGCGGATGAGTTCAGCAAAAATCACATCCCGATCGCCGGCGTCCTGCGCGATTTCCGCTTCAGGGACCTGAGCCAACCGGTAGGCCCCGCAAAGGTGTATGTCGTTGGCGACGACAATTATTGCATGAACGTTCTGGTACGCATCAGCACGGCCAACGATCCGGCGCTCACGTTCCAGCAGGTCAGCCAAACGATCGAAAAGCATACGGACGGACGGCCTTTCTCATGTCACTTTACCGATCAGCTGATACGCGACTGGTATGAAAACCAGTTAAGAACAGCCAACGCCGTCGGTTACCTGACTCTGATCGCTATTCTGATCGCCGCGCTGGGACTGCTGGCCATGTCGACCTACTATATCCGTCAACGCTCTCAGGAAATCGCCATGCGAAAGGTGTACGGCTCGACGAACGCCGAGGTGCTGCGGCTGCTGATCGCGGGTTTCATGAAAATGGTCGCCGTGGGATTCGTATTGGCCGTGCCTGTCACATGGTATATCATGCGCGAGTGGCTCAGCGCCTACACCGAACGCATCGCTATCGGCTGGCTCACGTTCGCCGCCGCCGGACTGACTGCCGCCGCGATCGCGCTTCTGACCGTCTACTGGCAGAGCTGCCGGGCCGCCAACGCCAATCCGGTCGACTCGGTGAAAAAATAACGAGCAAAAAACTATCCGATAGTTTACAACAATAAATTATATTCAATTAACCTCAAAAAAAATCGTACCATGTTAAAAGTCGAAGAACTGAGCAAAAGTTTCCGTACGGAAGAGATCGAAACGATCGCGCTGAACAAAGTGTCGTTCGAGGTGCAACAGGGCGAGTTCGTCGCTGTCATGGGTCCCTCGGGCTGCGGCAAATCTACTCTGTTGAATATTCTGGGCCTGCTGGACAATCCGACTTCGGGCCAGTATTTCCTGCTCGGCAAGGAAGTCGGCACGCTGAAGGAGCGCGACCGGACGCTTTACCGCAAGGGAAAGATCGGCTTCGTGTTCCAGAGCTTCAATCTGATCGACGAACTGAACGTCTACGAAAACGTGGAGCTCCCGCTGATCTACCTGAGGGTCAAGGCTGCTGAAAGGAAAAAAATGGTCAATGCCATTCTGGACCGAATGAACATCAGTCACCGTGCGCGCCATTTCCCTCAGCAACTGTCGGGAGGCCAACAGCAGCGAGTCGCCATCGCCCGGGCCGTCGTATCGAACCCGAAACTGATTCTGGCCGACGAGCCGACCGGTAATCTGGACTCGAAAAACGGCAAAGAGGTCATGGCTCTGCTGACCGAGCTGAACAAAGAAGGTACGACGATCGTCATGGTGACTCACTCCCAGCACGATTCGACGTTCGCCCACCGAGTGCTGAACCTGTTCGACGGCGAACTCGTTACCGACGTGAAGGCTTTCATGTAAGCTCTCCGCCGGTGGATTTTTCCCAAACAGGCCGCAGTTTTCGCTGCGGCCTGTTTGGGAGTTGTCCTGCCGAAACGGCTTACATCGATTTTTTCACTATCTTTATCGTTCGAATCAAACATTTCACAACCCGAACGATCATGAAAAAACAACTGCTGACCGCCGCGATCCTTTGCTGTCTTGTTATCGCCGGATCGACGGCCGCCCCGAAATCCGCGAAGAAAAAACCGAAAATTCCCGTTTCGCGGGTACAAACGCATATGGACGGCTATCTGGGCGACCGGATCGACGCTTGTATCCGGGTCCGCGTATGCAGCGAAGACCCCGATCTGCTGGTCGCTCCGATGCGCCGGCAAACGGAAACCAGCCTGTGGCAGTCCGAATTCTGGGGTAAATGGACTCTCGGAGCCATCGCATCCTACCGTTACAACAAAGATCCCGAGCTGTTGCGCAAAATAGAGGGCGGAGTCGAATCGCTGCTCGCCGCCCAGCAACCCGACGGATACATCGGCAACTACGCGCCGGAGGCCCAACTGACCAACTGGGACGTGTGGGGCCGCAAGTACACCATGCTCGGTCTGCTCGCCTACTACGACCTGACGGGCGACAAGAAGGCGCTCGACGGGGCGGTACGTCTGGCCGATCATCTGCTGACGCAAATTCCGGCCGTCAGGCAAATCGAGCGGACAGGCATTTACCGGGGCATGTCGTCGTGCTCGATTCTGGAACCGATCATGCTGTTGTACAACCGCACGCTGGACGAAAAGTACCTCGACTTCGCGCGGTATATCGTCGATCGTATGGAATCGGCCGACGGACCGCAACTGATAGCCAAGGCGCTCGACGGCGTTCCCGTGTCGGAACGCTTCCCGCTCGACGATCCGTCTCGGGGATGGTTCGTTTGGGAGAACGGACAGAAAGCCTACGAGATGATGTCGTGCTACGACGGACTGCTCGAACTGTATAAGGTTACGAACGACCCCCGCTATCTGAAAGCGGTCGAGGCGACCGTGACGAGCATCATCGCCGACGAGATCAACATTGCCGGATCGGGGAGTTCGTTCGAATGCTTTTACAAGGGAAAGGCTCTCCAGACGGAACCGGCCTATCATACGATGGAGACCTGCGTCACGATGACATGGATGAAACTGTGCTACGATCTGCTCCGACTGACCCGCAATCCGCTTTATGCCGACCAGATCGAGCGAAGCGCCTACAACGCGCTGGCCGCCTCGATGAAGGAGGACGCCTCGCAAATAGCCAAGTACAGCCCGCTCGAAGGCGCGCGGTCGGCCGGCGAAGAGCAGTGCGGCATGCACGTAAACTGCTGCAATATGAACGGGCCCCGCGCTTTCGCTTTGCTGCCCGAGGCTGCCGTAACCGACTACGGCGACGAACTGTTCGTTAACCTGTATGGTCCCATGTCGTCGACCGTCAGACTCGACGGAGGCGAGGTGCTGCTCGAACAAGCGACGAGCTATCCCGAACAAGGCGATATCGAGATCATGATCGACCCGCGCAAAAGCTTCGAGTTCACCGTTTCCCTGCGCATACCGGCATGGAGCGCCGTCTCGATGGTCACGGTCAACGGCCAGTCCGTGGAGGGCGCGACTCCCGGCGAATACCTCCGCCTCAAACGGAGATGGGAAGCCGGAGACCGAATCGGGGTGAAGCTCGATATGCGCGGCCGGCTGATCCGTCAGGGAGGATTTCAGGCGATCGAGCGCGGACCGGTCGTATTGGCCCGGGACACGCGTTTCGGGGACGGTTTCGTCGATGAGACAGTCGTCGTTCAGGCAACGGACGGTTTCGTGACGCTGTTGCCTGCCGAGGAAAAGCCCGAGAAAATGTGGATGGCGTTCACCGCCCCGATGATCTTGGGGACCGACCTCGAAGGCGAGCTGGCTGAGCCGCGCCAGATCATGCTGTGCGATTTCGCCTCGGCAGGCAATACTTGGAACCGAAATATCCGTTACCGGGTATGGCTCCGCCGGACGCTTAACCTGATGAAACCCGACGACAACGAACGATAAACAGGAGCAATAAGGTGCCCGCCTTCCACAACCGGCATCTGATGCAGTACGAGAAAAATATCGATTTTCAAGACGCAAGATTGGCGGCACACTGAAAAAAGTGCTATGACCGGAACGAAAAGAGGTTCCGGTTCAAATTTTGCCGAGTAAGGCAAACAGCATTCTTCCCTTGTCAATGGGAAAGGTCTCGACACACTACGGTCGGGACCTTTCTTATTCCAAACGTCCTATCAAGATCTATCGTAAAAATCGTGCACAGGCTAAAAATCGGGGGAAGAAGCCTCGAAATCGGCATTTCGACTCGCCGAACGGTATGTTTTTTGACGAATCGGCAGAACAAAATTCGATTCCATGAAAAACGTCCGTACCATTTTCTTATTTCCGATTATCTCCGCTGTCATGATCTGGGGATGCCGTCAAGAAAAAAGCGTATCTTCTCCTCCGCTCCGCTTGCCGGTCGCCGAAGTCATCGCCGGGGACGTCCCGGTTACGATGAGTTTCGTGGGACAGACTTACGGACGCAACGACATTACGATTCAAGCGCGGGTCAGCGGCTTCCTCCGCAGCATCCATTTCAAGGAAGGCTCGTTCGTCCGCAAGGGCGAGTTGCTGTACGTGATCGAGCCGCAGCCTTACGAAGCGCAAACGGCCCGCAGCACGGCCGCAGTCCGGCAAGCCGAAGCGGAAATGATCGCCGCCAGACAGAACTACGACCGGGTCAAACCGCTGGCAGAGACCAGCGCCGCCAGCAAAAGCGATCTGGACCAGGCCGTAGCTCGCCTCTCGGCCGCCCGCGCCTCGCTCAACGCAGCCCAAGCCTCGCTCGACTACACACGCATAGAGCAGGGCTATACGCGCATCTCCTCTCCGCTCAACGGCATTATCGGCCGAACGCTGGCCCGCGTGGGAGACTATGTGGGCGAAGGGTCTCAGTACACCGTTCTGAACACTGTCTCGCAGGTCGATTCCATACGCGTTCTCTTTTACATACCGGAACAGACCTATTACGACATGCTCAGCCGGGACAGAACCCGGATGTACGATATTTCGCTACGTATCGCAGGCAATGTCGTCTATCCGCAGAAAGGCCGTTTCGACTTCATCGGCCGGGCCGTCCAACAACAAACCGGATCGCTGGATGCGCAGGTCACGTTTCCCAATCCCGACACGCTGCTCCGGCCGGGACAGTTCGCCCGGATCGAGGTCGTGGCCGACACGGTTTACGGAGCGCTCCTGATTCCACAGACGGCCGTCGTCCAGACGCAGAACGTATATAGCGTCTACGTGCTCGACAAAGACAACCGCGCACGGCAGCGGATCGTCACGCTCGGAGGGACGTACGGCGACCGACGGATCGTCACTTCCGGAGTGAACGCCGGCGAACGGATCGTCACCTCCGGATTCCATAAACTGCGCGAAGGGGCTGTCGTCGAGCCGGATCCGACGGCCGATTCAACCGTAAAGCATTGAAAAATATGGGAAATATCTTCGTCAGACGTCCGATCTTCGCAATGGTCATAGCCATTATGATCGTCGTGCTCGGACTGATCGCCATACGGAGCATGCCGATCGAGCAGTATCCGGACATCACCCCGCCCGTGGTCGAGGTATCGGCCGAGTATCTCGGAGCCGACGCGCTGACGATCGAACAGAGCGTCGCCACGCCGCTCGAAGAAAGCGTCAACGGCGTGAGCGACATGATCTACATGCAATCGACCAACTCGAACAACGGCAGCATGTCGCTGCAGGTGTCGTTCGCCGTCGGCACGGATCCCGACATGAATACGATCTTCACGCAGAACCGCGTATCGTCGGCCACGCCCATGCTCCCGCAGGTCGTCATCAAGCAAGGAGTCACGACCGAGAAAACGATGAGCAGTTTCATTCAGGTACTGTCGCTCTACTCGGACGGCAGATACGACGAAAACTTCTTGGGCAATTACGCGATCCTGCATATCAAGGACCGGCTGGCGCGGATCAACGGCGTGGGAAGCGTCCAGGTCATGGGCGGAGGCGCCTATGCGATGCGCATTTGGGTCAAGCCCGACCGAATGGACTATCTGGGAGTGACCGTCGCTGACATCGCTTCGGCCATCGAACAGCAGAGCGAGGTGATACCCGGCGGCCAGCTCGGCGCCGAGCCTAACGACGGCTCGGCCCAGTTCACCTATACGGTACGCATGCCGGCCCAGTACAACACGGTCGAGCAATTCGAGCGGATCGTTCTACGCGCCGAGCCGGACGGGTCGCTCGTGTATCTGAAAGACGTGGCCGACGTCGAGTTGGGCTCGCAGACTTACGACGTCTACTCGACCTACCAACAACAGCCCTCCAGCATGATCATGATCAACCAGTCGCCGGGCAGCAATGCCGTCGAGGTAGGTAAGGAGGTCAACGCCGCGATGCGGGAGCTCTCGCAGTCGTTCCCCGAGGGAATGCACTATCACACGATCGTCGACTCGACCCGGACGATCTTGCTCGGCATCCACGATATCGTCGTCACGCTCGCTCTGGCACTGCTGCTGGTCGTCTTGGTCATCTACCTGTTCCTGCAGAACATTCGGGCCACGATCGTGCCGATCATCGCGATTCCGGTCTCGCTGGTCGGGGCATTCATGGTCTTTCCGCTGTTCGGCTTTTCGATCAACGTCTTCTCGCTGCTCGGTCTGGTGCTTGCCATCGGCCTGGTCGTCGACGACGCGATCGTCGTCGTGGAAGCGGTGCAGGTCAACATCGAAAAAGGCATGAACGGGAAAGACGCGACGATCGCCGCGATGAAAACGGTAGCCTCCCCGATCATTGCGACGACCACGGTACTGATGGCCGTCTTTCTGCCCGTCGGCCTGATGCCCGGAGCGGCCGGCAAGCTGTACGGACAGTTCGCCATCACGATTGCCATCAGCGTCGCGCTGTCGGGTGTCAATGCCCTGTCGCTGAGCCCTGCGCTCTGTTCGATCCTGCTGCGACCTCAGAGCGGGAAAAAAACCAAAGGATTTTTCGGCTGGTTCAACCGCTGTTTCGGCCGGAGCGTAGACAGCTACCTGAAAACCAGCAAAATCATGGTTCGACACAGCGCCCGAACGCTGATTTTCATCGCGATATCCGTCATAGCCGTGCTGCTTCTGCTGAAAACGGTTCCCACCGGATTCCTGCCCAACGAGGATCAGGGCTATCTGATGGCGGACGTACAGCTGCCGGAAGCCGCCTCGCTGAACCGGACCAAGGAGGCGATCGACCGGATCAACTCCATCCTGCGCCGGAACGACAACGTTCAATCGGTGACCTCCGTTGCCGGATTCAGCATTCTGTCGGGCAACCAATCGCCGAACAGCGGCCTGATTTTCATCCGACTGAAAGACTGGAGCCAACGCAAGATGACGGCCGGGCAGATCACGACCCGGCTCAACGAGCAGCTCTACTATGAGATCAACTCGGCTCAGGTATACACGTTCGGACCTCCCTCGATACCGGGACTGGGCCCCGGCTCCGGCTTCACGATCATGATCCAGGACAAAGGCGGCAACACGCCCGGCTATCTGGCTGACTATACCGACCGCTTCATAGCCGCCGCCCGGCAGCGGCCCGAAATAGCGACTATCAGCACGACCTTTCAGGCCGACGAGCCCCAGAAGGCCATCTCGATCGACAACGAGAAAGTGCTCAAGGCTGGCATCTCGCTCGACGAGCTGCACTCGCAGATCAGCTCGTATCTGGGCGGCATGTACGTCAATAACTTCAACCGTTTCGGCCGCATGTACCAGACCTACATTCAGGCCGAGGACGAGTATCGGCTCAACGAGTCGAAGCTGGACATGTTCTATCTGACCAACGACCGAGGCGAAAGCGTGCCGCTGTCGGCCTTCATTACCGTGAGGGACACGACGGGACCGCAGTTTACGAATCGCTTCAACCTGTACCGGGCCGCCGGCGTGACGGGGCTCCCGGCGTCCGAATATTCGACGGCTCAGGCCATGAAGGCACTGGAAGAAGTCGCCGACGAGGTGCTTCCCTCGGACATGGGCTACGCTTGGAGCAACATGTCGTATCAGGAAGCGCAGAAAAGCGGAGCAGGCACGGTATTCCTATACGCGGTCGTCTTCGTCTTCCTGATCCTCGCAGCGCTGTACGAAAGCTGGACGCTTCCGCTCAGTATCCTGCTGGGCATTCCCTTCGCAGTGTTCGGGGCTCTGGCGTTCACTTATCTGGGATATCTGTTCAATCCGGTCTACATCAACGACATCTTTCTGCAAGTATCGCTCATCATGCTGATCGGACTGGCAGCCAAGAATGCGATTCTGATCGTCGAATACGCGCGCGACAAGTTCGACGAGGGGATGGACCTGCAACAAGCCGCGCTGGAAGGAGCCAAGTTGCGTGTCCGCCCCGTCGTCATGACGGCCGTAGCCTTCCTGATGGGCGTGCTTCCGCTGATACTGGCCACGGGAAGCAATGCCGTTGCCCGCAACATCATGGGCCTCGCGCTTTTCGGAGGCATGCTGGTCGCTACGGTCATCGGGCTGTACGCCTACCCGGCCCTGTTCGTACTCGTCGGCCGCATGAGCCGATACGAGCAGAAACGAAAAACGAAAAACGAAAAGTCATGAAAAATCCGAAATACCTTCCTCTGCTCCTCGCCTCGGCAGCCCTGTTCGGCTGCACGGTAGGCCCGCGGTTCGAGCCCCCTGCGGTCGCAATTCCGCAACGCTACATCGGTCAGGTATCCGATGCGGCCTCGGACCTCGGGTGGTGGAAACTGTTCAACGACACGACGCTCGTCAGGCTGGTCTCGACCGCCCTCAGAAATAACCGCAACATAGCCGTAGCCCTGTCGCGCGTCGAGCAGGCCCGGCTCACGCTCAAGGCCACGAAAGCGAGTCTCGGACCTTCGGTCGGATACGGTCTCGATGCCCAGTACGGCACCGAGTCGTACGTGGGCCTGACCACCGACAAGCCGGAACAGAGCTACATGATCAAGCCGACGATCAGCTGGGAGGTGGATCTGTTCGGCAAAATCCGCCGGATGAGCGAAGCCGACCGCGCTCAGATGCTTGCAACCGACCGGGCAGCACAGGGCGTGATGGTTTCGCTGGCAGCCGAGGTGGCGACGACTTATTTCGACTACCTGCAGTACGAATATGCCGAATACATTTCACGCTCCACGCTGCGATCCCGCGAAGATACCTACCGGCTGATGGAATCGAGCTACCGAGCCGGCACGATCAACGAAATGGAGCTGAGCCAAAGCAGAGCGGCCGTCGCAACGGCACAAGCCGCCATACCCCGGTTCGAGCGAGCCCGGCAACAAGCGCTCCACGCGCTCAGTCTGCTGCTCGGGCAAAACCCGTCCGACGATCTGATCGGAAGACACGCGTCGCTCGCCGAGCTGGATATGCCGGAGGAAATTCCGGCGGGCCTGCCGTCCGATCTGCTCGAGCGAAGACCGGACATGCAGGAAGCCTACTATCAGGTCATGGCCGCGAACGCCGAGATCGGAGTGGCCCAAGCCATGCGCTTCCCGAGCATCGCGCTGACAGCCAACGGAGGAACGCTCAGCGACGACGTCTCCCGGCTGTTCGGCAGCAAGTCGTACCTATGGTCGGTAGCCGGAAACCTGACCGGCCCCGTCTTTCAGTTCGGAGCCAACAAAAGGCGCGTGCAGATCGCAAGGGAAAAGCACAGGGAAAGCGTGCTCAATTACGAGCAATGCTACTTGCAGGCGCTTCGCGAGGTAGAGGATGCGCTGACAGCCGTCAACACCTACCGCGCCCAGATCGAAGCGATGAAAACGCTCGTCCGGTCGGCCGAGCGCGCCGATACGGTAGCCATGCAGCGGTACCGAGGCGGACTGACCGATTATCTGGACGTGCTCGACGCCGAGCGCACGCTGTTCGAAGCGCAAACCGACTATGCCGATGCGGTCGGCAGCGCGATGAGCAGCTACGTAACGCTATACAAAGCTCTGGGCGGGGGAATTACCATGCCTGCGACGGAGGCGAACTGACCCGCGGTTCATTGCCCTCCTGCGCCCGTCGCCAGAGCCCAAGCCGTCGAGCGATACGCTTCGTTATGCGAAGGCAACCCTGGTTGCGGGATATAGGTGGACAAGCCGCAACACGTCCGCACGTCGAAGAACCCGTAACTGCCGTATTCGACCGCGCTGTATATCCGGTCCGTATAGTCCGAGAAAAGCACCGTCCGGGACAGTTGCTCATCGAAGTCCGTGTATTGAGGAACCGGCACCAGACGGGAATAATAGTCGGCCAGATCGAAAAATTTGTGCGTATGCATCCTCTCGAAAGGCTGCACCTCTCCGGCGCTCACATCGGCGAGATTCCCTGCCGACCATACATCGCGGGCAGCGGCGGCCAGTCCATCGAGCTGATCGGCCCGAATCAGGGTAATACTTCCCGACCGGTTGTAGCCCGACTGCGCGCGGTAATAGGCCATAAACTGCCGGCAGACTTCCTCCAGCTGCAACCGCTCGGAGAAAATAAGAGGAATGATTCGGTCATAGGGAAACCCGCTGCCGAGGATTTCGGCCGGCGAGGCGATCAGATAGTGCGCGGCATGGCGCATCTCGTACAGGACTTCCACCCCGCCCATGAAACAGGCATCGAACAGGATGAAATCGAAAGTGAGGTCGTCGGGCAGCGCGGCTACCAAGTCCGGAATTTCCATATGCACGGACGAACCGTTCTCCGTGTCCGCGCCGAAATGCTTCGTCACAGGGTATGCTTCGGTGTCTCTCGGACAGCACAGACCGCTGCTCGTACCGGTCTCTTCTATCCCGGCCGGAATCCATCCCATGCCATGAGACCAAAGAATCAGACCGTACGACTCGGCCGGATAAAGCGTCAGCACACGGTCGACCACCCGTCGGAGCACGGCGGCCGAAGCGGAATTTTCCTTTCCGTAGGTTTCGATCACGCGCTCCGTCCCGTCGCTCTCGATCTTCGACAGACGGGAAGTTCCGTTCGCCTCGTCGATATAGACGAGCAAGTTACCGTCCAACCCCTCCATAGCCGACTTCATGTCGTTCAGGTTTTGCAAGGCGAAACGGTACAGATTGTTGTCGGACGCCAGATAAACCAGCACCGTGCGATCAACGTCGGGAGTAGGTGTAGGAGCCGGAGCGTCGTCGCCCTTTTCGCAGGCGAACGTAAAAAAGGCGAGCGTCAGGAGCAGCAGGCAACGGTACATTTTTCCCATGACAGTTTCATTACAGCCGAGTGCCGTCACGCGCATCCGCGCTCCGGCATACCGGTCCTCCGGAAAGGCGGTTTCATCCGCAAATATACGAAAATCTTTCCAAGGAAGAGGGGAAAGGCTGCTACCACGAACGACCGGCTCCTCCGCCACCGGAAAGGCCTCCTCCGAACCCGCCGAAACCTCCCGGCCCGAAGCCGCCTCCTCCTCGGTGCGATCCGCCGCCGAGAATGATCGGAGGAATCCAGCCTCCGCCCCGGCTGCCGCTCGATCCTCCCCCGCGACCGCCTCTGCGGCCAGCAAGAATCATAAAAAGAATCAGAGGTATCAGGACGAACAGCACCGCGGCATCGGCTCCGTCTCCGGTCCGTTCGTCGTATTGCTCGGCCGTGAACTCTCCGCGAGAAAGCTGCATCAGCACATCGGCCGTCCGGTCGATCCCTCCGTAGATATCCCCCTCTCGGAACCGGGGAATCATTTCGTTGTCGAGTATCCGTCCCGCCGTAATATCGGGAATGACCCCTTCGAGACCGTATCCGACCGAAATATAGGCCTCGCCTCTCGAACCGGGAACAGACGGTTTGACCAATACCAGAATGCCGTTGTTCTTACCTTCCCGACCGACGCCCCATTTGTCGTGCAACCGTTGCGCGAAATCGGAAGGGGCATAGTCCCCCAGATCGTCGACGGTCACGACGGCGATTTGCGTGGAAGTCTCGCGGTCGAAATCGACCAGTTTCCGCTCGAGCGCCTGCCGTTGGGAGTCGCTCAGCAAGCCTGCGAAATCGTTGACCAACCGGCGCGGAGACATCGGCTCGGGCAAATCCTGAGCCGAAATACCGGCGGGCGCAAGTGCGGCCCAGAACAAGAACATCCGCAAAAAACGCAATATCGGTCGCATCATGCCTTTCGATTAGAATTGCACTTCCGGAGCCTTTTCCGCTCCTTGCTGCGCTTCGAAATAGTTCAGCGGAGCAAAACCGAACATGCCGGCGAGCAAATTGCGCGGGAACATTTTGACATAGGTATTGAACGACTGGGCAGCCTCGTTATACTTGCGGCGCTCGACGGCAATCCGGTTTTCGGTTCCCTCCAGCTGCGTCTGCAAATCGCGGAAGTTCTGACTGGCCTTCAGATCGGGATAGCTTTCCGAAATGGCCATCAGACGGCTCAGTGCCGAGGAAAGCTCGCCCTGAGCCTGAGCGAACCGGGCCATCGCGGCCGCGTCGTTCACGTCGATACGGGTTTGAGTCGCCTGCGCCCGGGCTTCGACAACCTCGCTCAACGTATTTTGCTCGTGAGAGGCGTAGCCTTTCACGGTATTGACCAGATTCGGGATCAGGTCCATTCGGCGCTGATACTGGTTCTCGACATTTCCCAATTGAGCCGTCGCAGCTTCGCGGCGCAACACCATGTCGTTGTAACTGCCCTTGAGCCACGAGTACGTGCCGATGACGAGCACCGCCGCGACAGCCAGGATAATCCACCCTTTTCGTTTCATATGATTTCCGTATTAGTTCGTTGCTTTGTCATTCACTCGACCGTGCGGACTTCGGGAACCACCCTCCTTTTCAGCGGGATTCCGTTGATTTCCCAGCCGTTGCTACGCTTCTCGGGCAATTTGTCGGGTTTGTGCCAATAGATGCGGCCGAAATCGAAATAGTATCCCTTGACGCCTTTCTGCTTGACAAGCGGGGGCATCCATGCCACCGTACGGCTGATCACTTTCTCCTTGCCGGCCGCTAGATTCATGCTGGCAAGCAGGTCTCGGGCATGAGAAAAGTAGAGAACATGCCAGGGCGACTGTTCGCTGAGCCCGCCGCCCGATGACTCGATAGCCGCCAAAATCCCTTTCAGACGGCTGTAATTGATCCGCTCGTTGACCGAGTCCCCGACGGCTCCGTAAGCATATACCAGAAAATTAAGCGTGCTCGGATCATACGGTTCGCTGCGCATCACTTCGCGGCCGTACTCGACGATCTTCAGATAATCGGCCTCCGCCAGCGAATCTTTGGCCAGAATGTTCAGTATACGGTCTTTGGCGGCCGGAGTCTCGAAAGGCTTATAACCCGGCTGCCATGCATAACCGTAGTACAGATGGCGGTAATCCTCGAGCGTCAACGTCGTATCGCCCGACATATAGCGCATATAGATCGCCGGATAGTAATAGGGCGAGCCCTTGTCGATCGTTTCGCGCAGAATCGCGTCGTTGTCCGGCGCTTGCTGAGCGGCGAGCGGAAAGGCGGCGAAAGCCAGCAGGACTCCATACAGTAAGGCCGTACGCTTCATATTTTCCGTGTTTTACTGTTCAAACGGCAAAAGTATAAAAATATTTGACGACGGCGAAACAAAACTCGGAGCCGGGGATTCAGGCTCAGGCCAGCTCGTTCTCCTCGATCAGCCGCGACATTTTCCGTTCGAGCGACTCGGACGCACGGACCAAAGGCAGACGGAGCCGGTTACGAATCAGGCCCATGCAAGAAAGGGCGCACTTGATTCCGACCGGATTTCCCTCCTCGAACAGCGCGTCGATCGCTTCGATCATCTGCATATGCAACGCGGAAGCCTCGCCGAAGCGACCGTCGAGCGCCTCATGGGCCATCCGGCAGAATTTACCGGTAAACGCGTTTGCCGCCACCGAAATAATGCCGTCGCCTCCCAGCGCCGCCATCGGAACGGTCAAACTGTCGTCGCCGGAGATCACGGCAAATCCCTCGGGACGGTCTTTCAAAATGTATGCCGCCTGCGACAGGTTGCCGCTCGCCTCCTTGACGCCGATGATGTTTCCGCAATCGTGCGCGAGCCGCAGCACGGTCTGGGCAGTCATGTTCACGCCGGTACGGCCCGGCACGTTATAAAGTACGATCCCGCAAGGCGAGGCTTCGGCCAACGCCTTGTAGTGACGGTAGATTCCTTCCTGCGAAGGCTTATTGTAATAAGGTGTCACCGACAGCACGGCATCGACCCCGTCGAGATTCGCCGAACGGAGGGCCGAAACGACATCGGCCGTCGAATTGCCTCCGAGGCCCGCTATCACGGGCACACGCCCTGCGCTTCTCTCGACGACGAAGCGTAGGATCGCTTCTTTCTCGCTTCCGCTCAGCGCGGGAGTCTCGGCCGTCGTGCCGAGCGCCACCAAATAATCGGCTCCGCCGCCTATCACACGCTCGATCAGTTTGTCCAATGCCGCGAAATCGACCCCGTCTTCGTCGGTAAAGGGCGTGACCAAAGCTACTCCGACCCCCCGAATGTTGGTTTTCATCGTAAAATGTTAATTTTGCAGCAAAAATACATATTTTATCAAAACAATGTGCCTTGCTTCACATTATTTTGATCGGAAGCCGCCATTTTATAGACCGATTCTTCCGGAGGCTCCGGGCCCGGCGGGTTTTCTTTGTCTCCGGGAGCGACCGCCGCATCCGGCATATCGCCCGAGAGCATCCGCACGAAGTCTTCCTCGCCGATAATCCGCACGCCCAGTTTGCGCGCCTTGTTCAACTTCGCCGGACCGATACGGTCCCCGGCGAGCAGATAGTCCGTATTGGCTGAAACTCCACTCTGATTTCGGCCGCCGTGCGATTCGATCAATTCCTTGAGCTGATCGCGCGAATGCTCGGAAAAAGTTCCCGAAATGACGAATTTCAGTCCGTCGAGCGCATTGGAAAGCAGTTGCTTCTCTCCGATCTCGAATCGCAAGCCGCTTTCACGCAAGCGGGCCACGATCTTCCGGTTCGCTTCGTCGCGAAAATAATCGACGATGCTGAGCGCGATTTTGTCGCCCACCTCGTCCGCCGCAGCCAGCTCTTCGGGCGTAGCGTTCATCAGCGCATCCATGCTGCGGAAATGCAAGGCGAGATTTTTGGCCGTCGTCTCTCCGACGAACCGGATGCCGATCGCGAACAACACCCGCTGAAAGGGCACATCGCGCGAGGCGTCTATGCTGCGCAAAATGTTATCGGCCGACTTGTCGCCCAATCGGGGCAGATCGACCAGATCCTCGCGCCTGAGCCGGTACAGATCGGCCACGTCGGAAATCAGCCCCGCGTCATAAAGCAACTGGACGGTTTCGTCTCCCAATCCGTCGATGTTCATCGCCCTGCGGGAAATGAAATGGACCATGCGGCCGACGATCTGCGGAGGACAATGGCTCTGATTCGGACAATAGTGGCGGGCCTCGCCCTCGTACTTGACCAGTTCGGTCCCGCAGCACGGGCAATGCGTGATAAAGCGGAAAGGCTCGCTTTGCATCGGGCGCGACGAAAGATCGACTCCCGTTATCTTAGGGATGATCTCGCCCCCCTTTTCCACATACACATGGTCGCCCAGCCGGATATCGAGCAGCGCGATCTGTTCGGCATTGTGCAGCGAGGCGCGCTTGACGACCGTACCGGCCAACAGAACCGGCTCCAGATTGGCTACGGGCGTAATCGCTCCGGTCCTTCCGACCTGAAAATCGACCGACAGCAGCCGAGTCAGCGCCTGCTCGGCCTTGAACTTGTAGGCGACGGCCCAACGCGGCGCCTTGGCCGTATAGCCGAGGCGGTGCTGAAGCGCGAAACTGTCGACCTTGATCACGACGCCGTCGGTTGCGAACGGCAGCTCCTTCCGGGCCTTATCCCAACGACGGATGTACTCGTCGATTTCGTTCATGTCGCGGCACAGGGCGATCTGGTCCGAGATTTTAAATCCCCACTCACGGGCCGCCATCAGGCTGTCGTAATGCGTTCCGAACGGCAAGTCGTCGCCGACGAGCGAATAGAGCGTACAGTCGAGCTCGCGCCGGGCCGTCTCGGCCGAGCTCTGCTGCTTGAGCGAACCGGCGGCCGCATTGCGGGGATTGGCGAAAGGCGTCTCGCCTATATCCTCCCGCTCGCGATTCAGTCGCTCGAACGAACGGAAGGGCATCAATATCTCGCCCCGGATCTCGAAATAGGCAGGATAGCCCGCCCCCCGCAACTGCAACGGAACGGAACGTATCGTCCGGACATTGGCCGTCACGTCATCGCCGCGCGTACCGTCGCCGCGCGTCACGGCCCGCAACAGACGGCCGTTCTCGTAAGTCAGGCTGATTGCGGTTCCGTCGAACTTCAGTTCGCATACATACTCGGCCTCGCCGACCTCCTTGCGAACCCGCGCGTCGAACTCCCTGATCTCGTCGAGCGAGTAGGTGTTGGAAAGCGACAGCATCGGATAGCGGTGCTCGACCGTAGCGAATTCGTTGGTGGAGTCGCTCCCCACGCGCCGGGTCGGCGAGTTGGGATCGTCGAACTCGGGATGGGCCGCCTCCAGCTCCTGCAACTCGCGCAGCAGGGCGTCGAACTCATAGTCTCCGATCAGCGGATCGTTCAGCACGTAGTACCGGTAATTATGCTCGTTGATCTGTCTTCTCAACTGCTCTATTTTCTCGCGCATTTTTTCAACAATTAGGTAGTAAAGGTATTCATTTTGCTCCGAATTCAAAGCCGACCGGCCGATCGAAATCGGCCGTCCGTCCCGCTGCACGCCGCATTTTCGCAAGCCAAATGCCGGATTACGACAAATTTGAGTTTTTTTCCGGGGTTGCTGTTTTGATTACCAAATTTTGCTTATACTTGCAAAAAATTTTTTTGAAGCAATGATTTCCGAAAAGAAGCAAAAGAGAAGGGTAGTAGTCAGTTATAAGAACCTCTCTGCTGAACTTCGCGAAGAAGTGAGAAAAAAATATCCTTTCGGCTACACCGACCATATGATCCGGATCGACAAAGGGCCGGGCGACTTTTTTTATGCCATCGTACTCGAGACGGAAGACACCAGCTACCTGATCAAAGTGGATGTGAAAGTCGACGATCAAGTCGAAGAGGAGGAAGACAAGGATTTCTTCGGCGATGAGGAAATTAAGGACGACGAAGGTATCATGGAAAGCGACGTAGCTGACGACAGCGACGAATAGATAGCAATCGGCACAGGCATAGCAAAAGGCGGGTAAGTTTTACCCGCCTTGCTTATTTCGCTTCGCCGGCCATATCCGATCCGCACGAGCCGAGAACCGGCTACCTCGCCCTTCTGTCCCGTCTGCCGGAATCTGCCGCTGCGCCAGCGGGCCCGGAGACACGGAACGCAAGCAGAAACCGGCAGCCCGCCCTCGGCATCTTTCGGCCGTCCGCTCTCCGAACCGACCGGAAACGGCCTACTTCTGAAACACCTTGGTCGACCGGATCACCAGATCGTGCACGGGCCGGTCGCTCGGATCGGTCTCCACGCGAGCCATTCTGTCGATCACGTCGAACCCGTCGACTACTTCGCCGAAAACCGTCAGCGAACCGTCGAGATGGGGCGCTCCGCCGATCGTCCGATACGCTTCGCGCCTCTCTTCCGGAATCCTGTAACGGCCCAGCAGGCTCAACGTATCTTCCACCATGCGCCACGCGCGACTCTCCAGTTCGCCTTCTTCGGCGGCAACCGTCGTCGAACGGCCGCTCAAGCGCTTCTTGAACAGATGAAAAAGCCAATTCCTCCGAATCTCGTTGATCTGCTTTTCTGCTTCGTCCAGCTCCTCGTCCGTCATTCTACGTCCCTGAACGAAGCAGAACTGGGTTCCGGCCGAGGCTCGTTCCGGATTCGTCTCGTCGCCGGCCTTCGCATCGATCAACGCTCCCCGCTTGTTGAAATGCCCGGAACGTATTTCGGCCGGAACCGTATATCCCCCGTCGTTGCCTCCGTAAAGCACGCCGGGTTCCCGTTTCCGACTGTCGGGATCGCCGCCTTGCACGACGAACCCTTCGATCACGCGGTGGAAAAGCACTCCGTCGTAGGCGCCCGAACGGCATAGTCTGATAAAATTGTCCCTGTGAAGCGGCGTATCGCCGTACAGCTCTACGGTCACGTCCCCCATTGCGGTGGAGACCGTCACGTACACAGGCTTCGACATATCCAGCGGCTTGTCCGCACAAGCCGCAAAAAGCGGTCCGATCAGCAAAGAAAGCCATATCGTTCTCATAAGGATTGTATTTAGTATGAGCGTATATTTCGCTCCGGCGCGGCGGCCGGACCGAGTCCGGATTCAAACAACGGGAGCGGCCTCCCGATGAAGCCGCCCCCGGATCGTTTCTCTCGAAAGATTTATTTATCCCACTCCAGAATCTTACGGAAGTCGTAAACCGCCGGATCGGCCACGTACTTCTTGGCGGCCTCGTAGTCGGCAGGAGTGATATAGTTCAGGATATTGTCTACGACCATCTTGAACTTGTCCGAACGGATGTCGACCAAACGGGGCGGAATCTTGCCCGTCTCGGGGTCCTGCAGATCTTTGAGATAGAGCGGCGAGATTTCCCCGGCCGGATCGGCATAGACCATGCAGCCCGTCTTGCCCTCGCTGAACAACTTGTAGGTTCCCATCCCCAGCAGGGAGCAGTAAACCAGGTCGTAAGCTACCGGCGTCTGGCAACGGACCTCGTATCCGATCTCGACCGGACGCGACTTGACCTTGATTTTCAGCTCGGCGAGCTTCTTCTCGAGCATTTCGTTGAAGATATGCGCCTTGGACACCTTGCCGAGCTCGGGATGCCCGTGATCGTCATAGGAGAAGTGGATACCCGACTTCTTGATCTCGGCATCGCTCAGCGAATGGAATACGCCCTCGGAAATCATCGCGGCACCGTAATCGATTCCCATGATCTTGCGCTTGATGATCGACGATACGACCAGATTGACGATCTTCTCGACGGTGATCTCCGTCTTGTTGAACATTTCGGGAATCACGATCATCGGATAATGGCAGGCCGTGCCGATACCGAAAGCGAGATGTCCGGCCGAACGTCCCATAGCAGCCACGACGAACCAATTGCCGCTCGTGCGGGCATCGGTATAGACCGTGCGGCCGATGATCGACCCCATGTCCTTGGCCGACTGGTAACCGAACGTAGGCGAGCCGGCCGGAAGCGGCAGGTCGTTGTCGATCGTTTTGGGAACATGAATATTGGCGATCGGATATTTTTTGGCCTCGAGGAACTTGGCGATGCGGTTGGCCGTCGACGCCGTATCGTCGCCCCCGACGGTGACGAGCAATTTGATGTTATTCTTGACGAACAGGTCCAGATTGAAATCCTCCTCGAAGTTCTTGTCCGTCGGTTTGAAGCGGCTCATCGTCAGGAACGATCCGCCCCGGTTGAAAATATCGTCCGCCAACAGGAAATCGATCTCCGTAATACGCGGATTCTTCGTAAACAGGCTCGAATATCCGCAGTGCAGGCCCAGCACGCGATAGCCCTTCTCGAGGAAAGTCTTCGCCACGCTGCCCACAACGGTATTCATCCCGGGGGCGGGACCGCCGCCCGTCAAAATTGCAATTGCATCCATCTTCGCTTACTTTAAAGTTTAAGTTCGTTAGCACACCCGCGAAAACCGCCGAAACGGCCTCGGGCGATCCAAAAATACGATTTATTTTTAATATTTTTTAACAATCGGCCGCTTTTTTACCCGTTGCTGTGCTAAAAATACCGGCACCCGCAAATCCGGCTACACGTTCGGCGCCACCCACGCATACGGAAACCAAGAGCAGACGGTTATCTATTTTTTCAGCCTGCACGCCATGGCATCGGCCAACGCATCGCATGCCGCGTATTTTTCGCAGGTCGGTCGGCCGAGGATCTCGGCCGACGGAGCGACCGTCTCCCACCCTATCTGTTCGGCGAATGCGTTCAGGTTCTTTACGCCGCCGCCGTTCCAACTATACGTTCCGAACACGCCTAACAGCCTGTCTTTCGGGCCGGCATGCAGCAGATCGCGGGTCAGGTTCTCCATGAGCGGGAACATCTGCGTGTTGTAGGCGCAACTGCCCAGCAGCACGCCCCGGCAGCGCCATATCTCGCTGATAAGATAGGATACGTGCGTCTTCGACACATCGTAAACCCGAATGTCCCGTACTCCGGCCTCGGCGATCCGGCGGGCGATATGATCGGCCATCTGCGCCGTATTGCCGTACATCGACGCATAGATCACGACGGCGGCATCGTCCGCCTCGTAGCGGCTCCAGCGATCGTACAGGCCGATCACGCGGGCCGGATCGCTGCGCCATACCAGTCCGTGAAGCGGACAGATCGCGCCGATCCGCGCCGAGGAAAGCTTCGCGAGCGCCTTCTGAACCATTCCGCTGTACTTCCCGACGATATTCGAGTAATAGCGGCGCATCTCGCTTTCGTAGCGGGCGAAATCGACTTGGTCGTCGAATACGCCGCCGTCCGTCGCGCCGAACATGCCGAAAGCGTCGCCCGAGAAAAGCACGCCGTCGGTCGTATCGTAGCTCATCATCGTCTCGGGCCAGTGCACCCAAGGCGTAAAGACGAACTTCAGATTATGATACCCCAGCGAAAGCGTGTCGCCGTCCTTGACCTCGACCAGATTGGGCAGCTTGCCGAAGTAGGCTTCCAGAACGCGGAAAGTTTTCGCATTGCCCACGATCCGCACGTCGGGATATTGGCGGATCAGGTTCTCGATCTCGCCCGAATGGTCGAGCTCCATGTGATGAATGACCAGATAGTCGAGCGGGCGTCCCTCGAGCGTATCGGCCAGCCAGTCCAGATAGCTGCGGTCGCTGCCGCTCTCGACGGTATCCATCAGGGCGCACTTCTCGTCCTTGATCAGGTATGAATTGTACGAGACGCCCTCGGGCAGAGGCCACATGTTCTCGAAAAGATGCTTCCGTCTGTCATAGACTCCGGTCCAGTAAATTCTCTCGCTCAGTTTTTGTCCACAGTACATATGCGATACGTTTTGAATGAATGCCGAGACCGTCAGCGGCCCCGACGACATGGCAAACGCTCAGCAGACTCCCGCCCGCAAGCGAGCAGAAACCGTCCCGCAGAGGCCCGGGAGCCTTCGTCGCAACAATTCTGCCGTCCCGCCCGTTTATAGAACGGCGGACACGGTCTCGCGTCGCCATTTTTAATTACCTTTGCAAAGGTACGAATTATTTGGGAATCGGGTATGAAGAAAGCGATACTCATCGCGATACTCCTGTTGGCCGCCGCACGGCCTTCGTCGGCCCAGGCTCTGACCGAGTACGGGCAGGCGAGAAATGTCGTTATCGACGGTGATACCGTCGTGCTGGTACAGCTCAGTCCCTCTTTCGTATTCCGGAAAGCGGTCGACACGCGGCGCTTCGCGCGCCTGATATACAACCTCAAGCGGGTCTACCCGATCGCCAAAGAGGCCAACGCGACGCTCCACGCGATGGAAGCCCATATGGAAACGCTGGCGGCCAAGCGGGAGAAGCAGATTTTCGTCAAGGAGATGGAGCGGGCGCTGAAAAAGAAATACACGCCCGTGCTGAAAAAGATGACCCTCTCGCAAGGCAAACTGCTGATCAAGCTGATCGACCGGGAGACGGACCAGACCTCCTACGAACTGGTCAAGGAACTCCGGGGCGGCTTTCGCGCGTTTTTCTGGCAAAGCATCGCACGGCTGTTCGGCGCCAACCTCAAGGACACGTACGACAAGGAAGGCGAAGACATGATGGTCGAGGAACTGATCAGGCTGTACGAGGCCGGGCTTCTCTGAGCGAGAAACTCTCTCTCGAACCGGAGACGGTTTTCGCATAAAGAGGAAAAGCCGACCGGCACGCCTGCAAACCCGGCGCGCATGCGACAACAGGCCGGCCGCACGTGTCACGGACAGGCACGGACCCGACCAGCATATCGCCGGAACACGTATCGGCAGAAACTCCTATTTCTGAAATATATCCGCGTACTTATTGATGAAGTACACCGGCGTACAGCTCCATGCATGGCAATAGCTGTTGACCGGGAAGAAGTTGTAAGGCGACTTGAAATGGTCCGTCGGATCGTATACCTCCCAGAACGTATCGGCACCCAAAGCGGCCATTCCGCCCCAATATTCCGTCAGTCTCCGCCGGGCTTCGTCGTTCATGCCGCATCGAATCATCGCCTCGATCAGATAATGATAGGCATAAGGCGATCCGGGATAGCACGCATCCGGGTCGGCCAATACGGTACGCAACGCGCGCTCCCCTTCCCGAGGCGACAACGTGCCGGAAAGAATCATCCACACCTGTCCCAGATACGAGCGCTGACGGTCCGGACCCGAAACGACGACGCCTTCGCGACGGTCATAGAAAACCCGACGGGAAGCCGCCTTCATTCGGGATACGACCCGGGGCCAGCCGGCCACCTCGCTCTCGCGTCCCAGCAGCTTGGCCAATTCATAGCTCTGCTCTATGGCGAAAGTCATCAGGCCCTGCATCGGAGCGTGTCGGTTCAGGTCGTCCTTCCAGTCGAACACCAGCCACCAGGCCGGCTGCTTCTCCATATCGTACACATCGTCCCGCAGATAGGTCATCGCATGCTCCACCTGCCGGACCACGACCGGCCACAGCGCCTCGGCCGTCGCCCTGTCGCCCGTAGCGTTCAGATACTCGTAAAGCGTCACGCCGTACAGCAGACTGTAATCCATGCAGTGCTGCCCGGTCTGGGGATGCGGCTCCGGATACTCGAATACCGTGGCGTGCAACAACCCCTCCTCGTCGGCCAAAGCGGCGAGCAGATAGAGGCAGCGGCGCGTCAGGCCGTGATTCCGGAACGAATACGTGTTGGCCAGCGATTCCAGGTAAAGGTCCCCGATCCAAAGCCGCCGGTCGCGCTTGGGCCCGTCTTCGTACACGGTCTGCATGCACTCTGCGAGCGTGGCCAGCCCGATGCGGTTGATCCGGACGATCGTCGGGTCGGCGGTCGAAGCCAGCGGCTTCGGCTCGCCCGATGCCGAAGTGACGGACCGGAACCGCATGCCGGTCACGGCGAAATCGAACGAGGACCAAGCCAACAACTCGATTTTCACATAGCGGAACGCCACCCGGCGAGAGAGTTCGACCGTCGCAGGCGCGTCCATGACGGTCACCACCTCGTCCTGCAGCCAAGCCCGGCTCAGCCCGCCGGGGTACGGATCGAAAGGCGTGTTCAGCTCCGCAGGGACCTCGGCGAACGTCAGCCGGAAGCGCAGCGGGGCATCCGCATCGGCGCTCAGCCGTCCTATGTCGAAAGAGAAATAGCCGGTCATATGTCGTCCGAAATCGACGATTACTTCCTTACGCTCCTTGAAAGAGTGCCCGTAGAGGGAGTCCATGTCGCCCGCCGGAATCATCCGCCACCCCTGAAAAGCCCCGGTATCCCGAACGCTTTCGACCAGACCGACCGGAGTCTCTATCCGTTCGGTCAAAGGGGGAATGCTTTCCTCAGCCTCACGCAGCCAAGTATCCCGTTCGGAAGCGAACCATGCTCGTTGAGCGCCGGCCGTCGTCGCGACCAGCAGCGCCATCGCCCAAAGCGACTGTCGTATCATGCACATAATTCTGAATTGTTATGGACAGCAAAGGCCTGTTCCCGTGGGACAGGCCTAACAAAGATAGCTTTTTGACTTCAATTTCCCAACGAGCGGACGAATTCCTCGGCTTCGGGGGTGATCCGGCGGTCCGTGCGATCGTTCCACCCTTCGGAGGAGAGACGCTTGCGCGCCTCATCGATCGCTCCGGTGATCGGATAAGTCGGCTTCGGCATACTTTCGTAGCGCTCGCGCTGGGAAGGCTTCACCGAGCGGTCGAACACATCCTGTTTGGCCGGTCTCCGCACGGCCTCCCACCGGAAGCCCTTCATGACGAGCGGCTGGGTCTCGGGAATCTTGTCCATCGGATAGATCGTATAGGACGGCTTTCCCTTATAGACGATCTGATCGAGTTGCCTGTCGATGAAATGGAATGTGATGTCGGCGCATTCCGCGACGAGAAAACCGTTGACATAACGGTCGGTACTGTCGCCGTCCTCCATGAAATAGTAGGTCTGTCCGTTTCCGTTCACATCCATCTTGTATATTTCGCCCTTTCGGAAATAGGCCTCCATGACCTTTCCCTTCACCTGATTGTAATACCGCTCGGGCTCCACCTCCGAGCACATCAGCGGTTCGCCCGTAAAAACGGCCTTGTCGATCGTCTGATTCTTGGTAAATATGTCGACGACTTGCGAAGTAATCTGATTCTGCTCGCTCCACAGCACCGGATCGACGTACATATGAATGGTCGAGTCGGCCGAAAAGGCGACCAGCGAGTCGCACACGGCCTGAAAGTCGGTACGATAAGTACGGACCTTGTTGTACGCCCTGATAATCCGGACCAGCGAATCGCCGGCCTGCGGCTGTACGGAATCCGAGGCGATCTCTTCCCGGGACGAAAGGGAATCCGCGGCACGCAGGGACGAATCGGCAGCCAGCGCAATCGAGTCCCGTCGGGCCTGAGCGGCCGAATCGAGCGCATGCAAAGCGAGCGTGTCGGCGCTCGTCGATTTGCCCTTGGCAAAGCGCCGGGCCAACTCGCGACGCTGACGCTGTTCCTCCTTCTCCCGGATTTTCTCGGCCTCCAAACGGGCCTTTTCCCTTTGCGCCTTGATTTTTTCTTTGATACGGACCGCGCGCTCCTCCCGTTTTTGTTTCTTGGCCTGCTCTTTTTCATAACGGAGACGGGCCGTCTCCAGTTTCTTGAGCTCCTTCTCCGTCAACGGGCGCCCCACGCTGTCGGCAGGCTGAGCGGACTGAAGCGAGTCGACGGCCATGACCGATCCGGTCGAATCGGCCTCCGAAGAAACTTCGGCCGAAACCTCCGCCTCGTTCTGCTCCTGACGCTTTGCCGCAGGCCCGGTCAAGGGCTCCTGAGGCAGACCCGGACCTGCGCCCAAGCTGTCGCGGGCCCGACCGGAAACGTTTCTGCCGGATCCGGGTCTATGCCGGACCAGCGAGTCGCTCGCCGAAGAATCGGCGGCGGCCGTCAGCGAGTCTTTCGGCGGAGCGAAACGATTGACCGTATAGAGAAAAATCGAATCGGCCCGCATGAAAACCGTATCGGCCTGCTCGCCCTCGTCGTATCCCGCGACTACCGGATCGCGAGTCAGCAGCGCCTTGCGCTCATTACCCCAATATCGGGCGTAATCGCCGAAAGCGAGTGCGCGCTGCTGCTCGTCGACGATCTGCACATTACTGAGCATCAAGGCATCCTGAGACCCGGGGCGATATACGATCGTATCGGCCCACATCTGCTGGGTCTCGGTCATGATATACGAGCGATCGGTAAACGTATACCGGTCGTCGCGCCGGTCGTAAATGCCCCGGTATGCCGTCAGAAACTCGTTCTGCGCGTTCCAGATATATGAAAGCGTATGAAACGACGCGATCTCGGTATTCATGTTGTATGAAACCGAGTCCGACTCCATCACGTAGTCCGGATTGCGCATCTCGACGTTCCTCACGCCGACCAGATCGCGTGTATCGACGTAATAGTACCCGTCGGAAGACTCCATCAGATTGTTCTTCTGCGACATGGTCCCCCCGCCCCAGTAATGGCCCACGTTGGTCAGCGTATTGAACGAGAAGTGGTAGGTATACAGCGTGGCGTCCTTGTCGATCATCTTGATCAGCGGCGAGTAGATATGCGCCTCGTTCGACAGGCCGTCGTAATCGGCCTTGTCTCCGAAAATGAACGTGCTGTCCTTGTTGACCACGACATTCTTGTAACAGTCCATCCGCCGGTCGTTATAGCGAATCGCGCTGTCGCAGGTAATCACGGCTCCGTTGTGGTGAAAGACTACATGGCCGACCAACAGCAAAGCCGTCGAATCGCCCACCTTGAGGCTCGACATCACGTCGGCGCGGAAATCGACCGCCGCCGGAGACTGGGCCCGAAGAACGAGCATGCCTGCGGCCGCCGCGGCCAACAATAGAATAAGAAGACGGCGAATCATGCGAACTTCCGGCAGGCTATTTCAATAAGAACGAATGCTCGAACTCGCAGTCTTTGAAATCCTCGTCGATCCGGATATACATACCGTCGACCTTCGACTTCAGCCACCGGACGAACTCTCTCTCCTGCTTGACGGCCAGAGCGAGCTTCTCCAACTGTACGTAATCTTCCTTGATATTGGCCGGATGAGCGGGAATAACCTCTTTGAGCTTGACAACCTTGCAAAGCGTCCGTTGCCTGTAGTCCTGCGTGGTGTAAGGTTTCGACACGCCGTCTATCTCCAACTTTTCGAGCGCCCGGAAATCGTCCGGATTCAGGTAGTCCTTGTAAAACTTGACCGAAGCCTCCGTCGGATCGCCGTAGTTCATGATCTCCAGCTGTTCCAGATTCGAGGCGAGCCCCCCGTTCTGCTTGGAATACTTGTCCTGCGAATATTTCATGGCGGCTTCCTCGAACGTGATCGTACCGTCCACGATCTGCCTTTGCACGCTGTCGAGCACGTTGTAGGGCTCTTCCATATCCATGTCGGTATACTGAGGCTTGAGCAGGATATGACGGGCATGGTACTGACTGCCTATCTTTTCTATCAACTGAATCAGGTGAAACCCGTAATCGGTCTCGACAACGCCCGACACCTGCCCCGGCTTGAGTTTCATCATGGCCTCGGCAAACTCGGGAACGAGCATCTCCTTGGTCATCAACCCCAGATCCCCGCCCCGGATCGCCGACTGCGGGTCTTCGGAGTAGGTTCTGGCAAGCATATCGAACTTGTCGCCGTTGATAATCCGCTCCCTAAGTTCCAGCAAACGCTCCTGCGCCCGGAGCTTCGCCTCGTCGGCATTGCTCGGATAACGCACGATCTGCGCAAACACATACTGCTCGGGAATGATAGGCACGCTGTCCTTGGACATGCCTTTGACGAACTTTTCCACCTCGCCGGGCGTGACGTGCACCTTATCCTTGATCGTACGCTCCATTTCGCTGGCATAGGCTCCCTCCTCGATCGTCTCGCGCAACTCTTCTCTGATATTGAATATCGGCTTATGATAGTACATCTCGAGCGCCGCGACCGATCCCCGTTCCAGAATCTGCTCGTCCACGAGCTGCTGCACGCGTTCGGCGACACGGTCCATAGGGACCGTCAGCGAGTCGATCTGAGACTGGTTGTAGAGCAGCTTTTGGATAATCAGGTGCTCCAGTGCCTCGCAACGCGGATCGCGCTGCGAGGTGTAGCCCTGCTGCTTGCTCTGTTCGACCAAAGCCTTACTATATCGCTCCACCTCGGAATAAAGTACCACCGACTGACCGACAACGGCCACCACCTTGTCCGCCGTAAACTTGTCCTGAGCGTTGCTGCCCGAAACCGCACAGGCGAACAAACCGGCCGTCGCGGCCACCCATTTACTGAATATCATCGCTATCGTCTGTTTTTACATTCACTATTATTTCCTTATTCTCCATCGCGTGCCGGTAGAGGCTGTCTTCATGCGCCCGCACGATCTCTTCCTTTCTCTGATTGAAAATCACCCGGCGGATCAGATCCTGCACGCTCTCCTGAGGAGCCCGGTCTCCGGGCCGCCGGAACACCAGAATCCGCACGTAATATACGTCGGAGGAAGTCTCCATTTCGCTGACCCGGTCGGTTGTCAGCAAATCGTCGTAATTTTCCGTCCTGTCGGTCGGAAGCAGGGAGAGCAACGTGGAAAAATCGGTCCAGCCGTTGAGCTCCGTCAACTCGAAATTGTTCTTGACGCAAAGGTCCACTAGATCCTGATAACGGTCTTCGCCCGAAGCCATCATCAGCTCCTTGATCTTGTTTTTCGGACCGTAGCTGCGGGGGAGCCGCACGACGCGCGCCTTGAGCAGCGTCTTGTCGAGCACGAAGTCGGCCTGATTCTCCCGGTAGTACTCGCCGATCTGAGAATCCGTGAACAGCGTATCGATCAGCTTGTCGACATAATATTGGTCGACTTTATGAGTCAGCAGCGAATTGCGGTATTCCTCGACCATACGGTCGATGTCCTGCTGGCTGCTCTCGAACATGCGCTCCGCTTCCTGAATCTTCAGCTGCATCTTCACCCAGCGATCGACATAGGAGCCGAGTATCTTCACGCTGTCCTCCGGCGCCATGTCCGGAGTGAAGATGGACGAAAGATCGTGGACGTACAGCTTCTCGCCGCCTACCTCGGCCAGCACCTTGTCGCCTCCGGCGAAAGGATTCGCAAAACGCTTGCACGACACCGGTATCGTCACCATCAGAAGAAGCGCTATTTTCAGGATCGACCTCATATTTTCCGTCGCAAAGATATGATCTTCTGCGTTAACAACGACTAAAGTCCGTTTATATTATCGTCAGACGAGGAAACTTTCTCCCTTCCGGTCGCTTCCTCTCGGTCGGCCGAGCCGACGAAACGCCCCGCCTTGTCCCGGGACAGGGTCCGCACGATCGTAATCAAGGCTACCACGAAAACAGCACAGGCCAGAGCGTACACGATATAATAAATCGTATCGTTACCGATCATCTGGCGGGTCGACACGATCCGCTCCCCGCTCAGCACCCATGAAAAATACGAGATGGCATTGTTGATCATATGGATCAGAATGACCGGCACCAGCGATCCGGAACGATAGTAAATGAACCCGAGCACGATTCCGACGAAAAAGGCATTGATTACCTGCTGCGGTATGATATGCACGATTCCGAAAACGCAGGCCCCGATCAGAATGCCCCGCAGCGGGCCGAGCTTTTCGGTCAGCGAGTCCTGCACGATACCCCGGAAAAGAATTTCCTCCAAAACGGGGGCCAGCACGATCGACGTGAGCATCATCCAGCCGCCGAGTCCCATCTGCCGGTTAAGCAACTCGAGCATTCCCTCGGGCATCCAGTCGACGAGCGGCTCGACCACCAGCGAGGTAGCGATCGTCATCACGAGTCCCCACAAGACGACCGCAGGATCGACCCGTCGGACTCCGAAACGAAGCAGCTTGGTCCCGCGTGCCGTCCGATGGCGCCTGACCCAAAGCGCGTACAATATGGTCACGGCGAATTGAATGCCGTAACAGACAAATGCGCTGAATCCTTCCGAAACGCTCCCCGTGCGCACCAACAAAACGCCCAGCATATTGCACAAAACCGTCGCGGCGACGAAAACGCCCAGCAACGCCAGCATGTCGCTCCACGTCGGATAGATTCCGTATTTGCTTTCAGCCCTCATGTAATCTCACGAATGATTCGACGGAACAGCCAATTCCGTGCCTGTTTGATTTCAGTACTCGCCCCCGAGCGTCGCGACCATCACGGCCTTGATCGTGTGCATCCGGTTCTCGGCCTGATCGAAAACGATCGAGGCATCCGACTCGAAGACCTCCTCGGTCACTTCCATTTCGGTCAGACCGAATTTTTCGAATATGTCCTTACCGACCTTGGTTTCCAGATTGTGAAACGCCGGAAGGCAATGCATGAATTTGGCTCCGGGATTATGCGTGGCCTCCATCACGGCCCCGTTGACCTGATACGGCCGAAGCAAATCGATCCGACGCTGCCACATTTCGTCGGGCTCCCCCATCGAAACCCATACGTCGGTATAGACGAAATCGCATCCGTCGACGCCGGCGACCAGATCGTCCGTCACGGCGATCTTCCCTCCGCTCTGCCCGGCCAGCGTCCGGCACTGCCTTACCAGCGAAGCATCGGGAGCGCACTCGACGGGCGAGACCGCCCGGAAGTCCATCCCCATCTTGGCCGAGGCCACCATCAGCGAATTGGCCACATTGTTGTGCGCGTCGCCCAAAAAACAGATTTTCCATTCCGAGAGCGGCTTCTGCGTATGCTCGCGCATCGTCATCATATCCGCCAGAGCCTGCGTCGGATGAAATTCGTTGGTCAGGCCGTTCCATACGGGCACGCCCGAGTATTCCGCCAGCGTATGCACGATACGCTGGGCGAACCCTCTGTATTCGATCCCGTCGTACATGCGTCCCAACACCCGGGCCGTATCTTTGATGGACTCCTTCTTGCCTACCTGAGAGCCGGTCGGCCCCAGATAGGTCACTCGCGCGCCCTGATCGTAAGCGGCCACTTCGAAAGAGCATCGCGTACGGGTCGAATCCTTCTCGAACAGCAACACGATGTTCTTGCCCTGCAGCGTCTTTCTTTCCCGACCGGTATACTTGTCGTTCTTCAGCCGAACGGCCAGCTCCAGCAAATACCCGATCTCTTCGGCGGAGAAATCGAGCAGGGTCAGCAAACTTTTCTTGCTCAGATCAACCATTCCCTATGATTTTTTACATTTCTTCTTTTTACTGTGGCGAACCGGTTTCCGCTTTCGTCAGTCGCAGAAAAGCCCGTTCCGGGTTCAAAGATAAAAACTTTAATCCATAAATCATTGCGCGCGGGCACATATCGTACCGATTCGGGGAAAGCGGCGAAACCCGGCCTGAGAAATTGCGAAATTTTACCTATCTTGCACCGGATTTCCCGGTTGCCGGAAACGTCCGCATCTCGGGTCTTTCGAAACGATACGCACTGAAGATCAAGACCGTTAAAGCACAACTTCGCTATGGGAAAAATCGTCGCACTGGCCAATCAGAAAGGAGGCGTCGGGAAAACGACGACAGCCATCAACCTGGCGGCAAGCATGGCCGTACTCGGCAAAAAGATTCTGCTTGTCGATGCCGATCCGCAAGCCAACGCCACGTCGGGCCTCGGACTGGACATCAACGGCCGGAGCATATACGACTGCATCACGGGCGAAGCGCAGACCGAGGACGTAATCCAAGCTTTCGCCGACATAAAGAAGCTGGACATCCTACCGTCGAGCATCAATCTGGTCGGAGCCGAAACCGAACTGCTCGAAATCGAGGACGGACAGAAGCGGATGCGAAACCTGCTCGCCCCTCTGCGCCAGCGTTACGACTTCATTCTGATCGACTGCTCCCCTTCGCTCGGACTCGTTACGCTCAACGCGCTGGTCGCGGCCGACAGCGTACTGATCCCTGTCCAGTGCGAGTATTTCGCGCTGGAAGGTCTCGGCAAGCTGCTCAACACGATCCGCATGACCCAATCGAAGCTGAATCCCCAGCTGCAGATCGAAGGCTTTCTGCTGACCATGTACGACGCCCGTTTGAGGCTGGCCAACCAGGTAGCCGGCGAGGTGCGCGAACACTTCGGCGATCTGGCGTTCCAAACGATCATCCAGCGCAACACGAGACTCTCCGAAGCACCCAGCTTCGGGAAACCAGCGCTATTGTACGACGCATCCTCGTCGGGCAGCGTCAACTACCTGAATCTGGCCAAAGAATTCATCAAGAAAAACCGAAAAAAATAACGGAACCCCACCATGAACGCGAAAACCAAAGGCTTGGGCCGTGGTCTGGGCGCAATTTTTGAAATAGAAGGCTCGGCATTGCCCGAGAAAACGAAGCGCAGCGCTTTCGAGGAGATCGAGATCGACCGGATCGCCCCGAATCCCAAACAACCGCGCACCCATTTCGGCGAACAGGCTTTGGACGAGCTGGCCGAGTCGATCCGCACGCTCGGCGTCATTCAGCCGATCACCGTGCGTAAGGAAGCGGACGGACGATATACGATCATCAGCGGAGAGCGCCGCTGGCGCGCCTCGAAGCTGGCCGGACTGACTTCGATGCCGGCCTATATCCGCGAGGCGGACGAGGAATCCATGCTCGCGATGGCCATCGTCGAGAACATTCAGCGGCAGGACCTCAATGCGATCGAAGTCGCGCTGAGCCTTCAGCGGTTGGTCGACGAGTGTCACCTGACGCAAGACTCGCTCGGCGAACGAGTAGGCAAAAAACGCTCGACCGTAGCCAATTACCTCCGGTTGCTTAAACTTCCGGTCGAAGTACAGCTGGCCGTCCGCGAAGAATTGATCTCGATGGGTCATGCCCGGGCGCTGATCAACCTGGAGTCCGAGCAGCAACAGATCGCCCTGCTCAAGAAAACGATCAAGAAAGGTCTGTCGGTCCGTCAGGTCGAAGAAGCGGTCAAGGAACTCAACTCGGCAAAGCCCCGCAAGGCCGAAGCCGACGAAGAATTCCCCGAAAGCTACTCGCGGCTGGTGGAGCACCTCGAAAGGCTTTTTACGCAGGAAATCAGCATCAAGAAAAACAATAAAGGAGGCGGAAAGATCGTTATCGGATTCGGTTCGGACGACGACATAGAGACGTTTATCGGAAAACTGAATGGTATCGAGAAATAGGAACATATTTCTACGGGGAGCGGTTTGTGCCCGAACAGCGGCCTTTTTGCTCGCATCGGTGTTAGTGTGGACTCACGCCCGAGCCCAAGCCCCGGAGGAACGCTACAAAATCGTCAACGGAGTTCGTACCCGGATCGTCGTATCCGACAGCGCATCGACCGCAAAAGCCGACACGGTAGCCATAACCCAGCAGAGCCTGTCGCCCGTCGAGCTCGACACGACGACGACCGCCCGACAGCGCCGTCAACTGGCTCGCATGGCACGCGACACGTCGAGCGTTCGGTACAGCAAGCTTTTCCGGGACACAATGCCGATTTCGCGCGTATGCTGGATATCGGCGGTCGCCCCCGGCTTCGGCCAACTGTATAACAAACAGGCATGGAAGATACCGATTCTGTACGGGACCGTCGCCACGACAGCCTACTTCGGCTTCCGAGAAAACAGCAAGTTCCGCGACTACAAGCGCCAGTACGACGCGCTGAGACGGGACAATGCGCCTCAAGAAGACGTCGATCCGATACAGAGCGAAATGATCCGCCACAACACGGGGCGCACACTGCTGTGGATAGGCTCGATCGCCTCCTATATCTACTTCATCGGCGATGCCGCGCTGAACTATCAGGGGTCTGTCAACAGCGTGAAAAAAGCTACGACGCTCTCTACTATATGTCCGGGGGCCGGCCAGCTCTACAACCGCAGCTACTGGAAGCTGCCGATCGTGCTCGGGGGACTGGCGACGATGGGGTTCGTCATCGACTTCAACAACCGGGGCTATCAGCGGTTCAAGCTCGCCTATGACATACAGGCCGCCGGAGGAACGAACGAATTCAACGGCCGGTACACGCTCGACTATCTGGCCAAAATGCGGAAAAACTACCGCCGTAACCGAGACTTGTGCATCATCATCACGGCCGGACTGTATCTGCTCAATATCGTCGATGCCCATGTGGACGCGCAAATGAAAGACTACGACATCAGCGACGATCTCTCCATGACGCTCGAACCTACGCTCATCAACCTGTATACGATGCAGACGAGCAATGTCAACGGACTGGGACTGGCATTCAAACTAACTTTCTGATTCCGAATGAAACCGAAACCGCTGCCCTTCCTTTTCGGCATGTTCTGCGGTCTGTGGACGGTTGCCGTCGCGGACGCGCCCGACGCACGGGAGAAACTGCACATCCGGACGACACCGGCAGGTTACGACTCGATCGTCGCCAGCTGGAAAGCCAACGCCGTATCCGAGACGTTCGACAATTATGCCCGCGATTTCATCGGGCTCGACACGTCGCGCTTTCTGCCGGCTCTCTCGACCGTCACGGAAACGGTCTGCCGTCAGCGGCTCAAGACGATCGTCTCACCGATCCATCTTCCGTACAACGAAATCGTCCGCAAACAGATCGCTGCCTACACGACGACCCACAAGGCGCTTACGCGGCGCATGCTGACCTACTGCCGGTATTATTTCCCGATCTTCGAACGGGAATTGGAGAAAAACGGACTGCCGCTGGAACTCAAATTCCTGCCCGTAATCGAATCGGCGTTGCAACCGACCGCTACATCGCCGGCCGGCGCCGTAGGTTTGTGGCAGTTCACGCTCGTGACAGGCCGCTATTACGGGCTCGAAATCTCTTCGATGGTAGACGCCCGACGCGATCCGGTCGCTTCGACGCAGGCCGCCTGCCGCTATCTGAAAGACCTGTACGACATGTTCGACGACTGGACGCTCGCCCTCGCGTCGTACAACTACGGTCCCGGCAACGTAATCAAGGCACTGAAGCGAGCCGGCGGAAAGGCCTCGACCTACTGGGACATTTACCCTTACTTGCCTCAAGCGACACGGGATTACATCCCGGCGCTGGTCGCCATGACCTATCTGTACCATTATTACCCGGACTACGGTATCACGCCAAACGATCCGCCGATTCCTCTGGCGACCGACACGGTCATGATCGACCGCCATCTGCATTTGGATCAAGTGGCCGAGGCGCTCGGCATCCCCGAAGAAATGATCCGGCTGCTGAATCCCCAGTACAAACAGGGAATCATACCGGCCACGATCAAGCCCTACCCGCTCGTGCTGCCGCAACGCGAAATCTCCCGGTTCATCGATTGCCAGAGCGCGCTGTTCGCCCGCAACGACGACAGCGACGAGGAGCGTCTGAACGGACAGAAGCAGGCGGAATACGGACAGACCGGCGAGGACTACAAACCGAAAGAACCGGTCGGCACGAAATATAAGGTTAAGAAAGGCGACACGCTCGGGGCCATTGCCAAGCGATACGGTACGACCGTCAAAGGAATCATGCGCCGGAATAACCTGCCGGATACGCGACTGCGGATCGGCCAAATACTCTACATCGGCAAATGACTAACGAGCGGAACGAGACGATTGCCGCCGTCGCGACGGGTACAGGCGGCGCCGTCGCGCTGATCCGGATCAGCGGAGAACGGGCCGTGCCGATCGGCGACGCGCTGTTCAGAAGCATACAAGGAAAGCCCCTGTCTACGCAGAAAGGATATACGATCCACTACGGAACGATTCGCGACGGCGAAGCCGTTATAGACGAAGTGCTGATCTCTCTTTTCCGCGCTCCGCACTCCTATACGGGCGAGGACATGATCGAAATATCGTGCCACGCCTCCGACTACATTCTTCGCCGCGTGATGGAATTGGCAATCCGGCACGGCGCTCGGACCGCGCGACCGGGCGAGTTCACGCTACGGGCATTTCTGGCCGGCAAAATGGACCTGTCGCAAGCCGAAGCCGTCGCCGACGTCATCGCATCCGACAACCGCGCCGCACACGATTTGGCGTTCAGACAAATGCGAGGAGGCTACTCGGACGAGTTCGGCCAACTCAGGGAAAAACTCGTACACCTCGTATCTCTACTCGAGCTGGAACTGGACTTCGGCGAAGAAGACGTGGAGTTTGCCGATCGGGAACAATTGCTCGAAATATTGACGGCCGTCGAACGGAAAATAACCCGATTGATATCCTCTTTCGCACTGGGCAACTCTGTCAAAAACGGTATTCCCGTAGCCATTGCCGGCGCTCCGAACGTCGGCAAGTCCACCCTGCTGAACGCCTTGCTGAAAGAAGACAGAGCCTTGGTATCCGACATCGCAGGCACGACGCGCGACGTCATCGAAGAGACGCTGAACATAGACGGACTGCCGTTCCGCTTCATCGATACGGCAGGTATCCGCGAAACCGACGACCCGCTCGAAAGCATGGGTATCGAGCGAACGTACGATCGGATAGGCAAGGCTGCCGTCGTACTGCTGGTAGCCGATGCCCGCGACGACGCGGAAGAAATAAGCGCCCTCTACGCCGGGATTCCGCTCCGGGCCGAACAACGGCTCATCATCGTCCTGAACAAATGCGACCGGCTGGATGCGCAAGAACTCGCATCCAAGCAGGCAACTCTCCGAGAACGGATATCCGTTCCCGTCGAATGGCTGTCGGCCAAGTTCGAAACTCATTTGGACGGACTGCTCCGTTCGCTGCGCGAGAGCGTACGCACGGACGATCTGGACAACGCGGGAGCAACCGTAGTTTTCAACGCCCGCCATCACGAAGCCCTGCTTCATGCCTCCGAATCGCTCGCCCGAGCCCGACAGGGCATAGAGGAAGGCTTGCCGGGCGACCTGCTCTCCCAAGATATCCGCGAGGTACTCCACCATCTCGGCACCATTACAGGAGAAATTACGACGAACGATATTCTCGGTTCGATATTTTCCCGGTTTTGCATCGGCAAATAACACAATTAATTGATTATCAATTAGTTGCATTGATAATCAAACTAAAATGCTGACAAAAAACCACTTAAATCGGGATAAAACAGGCTGTTTTAGAAGTCATATTTTCTCTTGTTTGCTTATTATTACCGTATTTTTGTCCCCCAGTTGTCCCCCAGTGAGGCTTCGGGGGACAAAATTCTGTACCCCGACATATTTTGGACACATACAACTTCAAAACTGTAAAAACTTAATTATTCGAAGCTATTAGAATCTCATATTGGCAATACACATAAACACATTACAGCATTGATATACAATATACTACAATTCAAGTATATTATAGCAGAAGTTACAGCAAATGGTATTCGGTTGGGAATGTCCAATAAATATTATCATCACTATCTACTCAGGTAACGCCATGGACAATTATAATTCTCTAGAACTATCCAGCATACAGATATACAAGCATATATTATAACATTGACATACAAATGTGATGCATCATAAATGAAGTTATAACAAATGATATTCTGATTGGATTATTATAAAAACATCCTCATCACTTAAACATCTGCCGTCTGTCACTACATGTATATTCACATGATAGCCCATTAACAGCTTCTTCCTCCTGATAAACCATATGGTTGTGGACAATTCTATCAAATAGGATAATGCCTGGTTGTTGAAAATTGTCAATGAATGGCAAAGGGATTTCTTGGCAAAGTTGGCCCTATATTTTCATAAACTAATCGATGCTATCATACAAGATCCGAAAGGGTTCAATGATTATGTGGCGAATCATCTTCCTTACCAGCAGCGAGACGGGAAAATTGCGAGAAAGGAGTTCAACAAAATCGAACCGAGATTTAAAATTGAGGTCGAAGACGAGACGACGGCAATAAAAGCACTGGAGGATTCCGTCTGCAAAAATTTCGGGCGGCCGTTAGATACAATGACGATACGTTCGTATTGCAAATACTATCGGATCGCTCATGAAGCCTATGACCGGTATTTTGAAAAGTTTGATACTACACGAAAGAAGCGTACCCTTCCGAATGGAGTACCATTGGAATTACAGGATGTCGCATATTACAACATGGTTAAATTCTGCGATTTGCAGGATAAATACGATCTCGACAGTGCGACGGATTTCAACAAATTCGCATCGGACCATTATGGGGAACTGGGATTGTCGCGGCTGAACGTGCTCGCATCGGATTTTGACAGCCCCGGCTGGAGAATCATTGTTTCCAACAGCTACTCGGCGTATGTGGATGTTGCGGTAGAAGTCGCCACTGCACTATACAAATCTGGCGTTCCTTTGGAAATACACGACGCTGGCAAACTTTTGCGAATACTCAAGGAGGAGGATCATGTGAAATTGATTCCGTACACACTCCACGATTACATGGGCCATCATGAAGAGGGAACCGTTTATCAACTTCCATGGGAGTACGAATGTATGGATAGCGAGGAGAATGTTTTATCATTGGAACAATACCATGAAATCATCTCTCTGGCAGAATGGGGAAAAATTAAAGAAATAAGAATCAACAAGAAATGGGATAAAAGACGATTGAGTTGAGTTACAATTGCGTAAAATGCAAAATATCGGCACTATTTTGAATTAGTGCCGATATTTTGCTTTATTTGTTCTCTGAAACAGCTATGATATGAATAACGAAACAGTGATATCCATACTAGATTATGCTGATACCCATCATAATTTCAGTATAGAGGACTTGTATGCCCATCTACACAAAAAAATTGGCATAAACAAGCCTGCCTTGTCATGGTATCTGTTCAAGCTAGTGAATGAAAATAGGCTGGTTAGAACCGGACGTGGAATGTACGCCGAAGTAATGAAACAGACCTTTGCCCCCAAACCAGTAAAGGAAGTGAAGGAGATTTATAAACTATTACAAGCCAATTTCCCATTTGCGAAATTCTGCGTCTACCAAGGAGAGATTATCGCACCTTTGCAACATCATTTTTTATCTAACCGCATCATCTATGTGGAAACGAACAGAGACTCGACAGAAACTGTTTTTAAATTTCTGAAAGGCAAGCAGCGTAATGCTTATCTACGTCCTGATAAGAAAATGATATACCGATATGTGGATTTGGAAAGCCGTGTCTTTTTTGTGAAAAATCTTATCTCCGAGGCTCCTTTGCAAAAGGTATCAGGAGTTCCCACGCCCACGCTGGAAAAACTATTGGTGGATATATTAAGGGATGTTGACTTTTTTTATCTGCAGGGGAGTGAAAGCCACCGTATCATAGAAAATGCCTTTACCTCATACACGGTCAATCAAAGTCGGCTTTTCAGATATGCTGGCAGGCGTAAAGTAAAAGAGGAATTATCGTCAATTTTGGTAAATTGGAATGTACAATAACAAAAGGGAAACGAGCTACACAGGTTCGATATGAGGTTTACCGATGGAATATACCGAAAACGGGATGTATAAAAGGTCTGGCAAATAAAGCAATATTGTCCATAACATAATACATTACTATCCGAAAATTTTGTGTTTGTTTATGGCGACATACTTACATCGTTTTCTGTTAGGCAGAGCCGCAGGGGAAGCCTTTTATTATTTGCTCTTTTTTCTTTTGGCCAGCAATTTTTTGTTCCGACTTTGTCCCCTAGGCGTATTTTATAGTACCAAAGCACAGCTATTACCTTGATTAATAATACTGCAAATCCTTCAACTAGATTGAGGAGCAATAGAACACAGAAATGATACAATCAGCATGATTTGAAAAGCCCTATCTCATCTCAAAGGTAAGCTAAAAAGAGTCTATTTAATACCTCACGTCGCTATCCATTAATTCTTAGCCTTGGACAATACCCAACAAATGAAAAAGGAATTCGCCTGTTTTTATCTTTTTATTGCATAATATTTTATATCTTCGTAAATAAAAACGGCACAGTATATAATGGACAAACCCATGAACCGAATTAAGGAGGTACTTGAAGAGAAAGGCATCAAACAGACTTGGCTGGCAGAAAAGCTTGGGAAAAGCTTCTGTATTGTCAATTCCTATGTCTGCAATCGCCGACAGCCCAGTTTAGAAGTACTGTTTGAGATAGCTCAAATACTTCAAGTAGATCCCAAAGAATTAATAAAAAGTACAAAATAGCATATATGGAGCTCCAGATTAACGGCAACAAAATATTTGCCCCTTTAAAAAATAAAGAGTTGGCTCTAACCCCCGAAGAGAGAGTTCGCCAGGAATACATCTGCCGGCTTGTTAATATCTATGGCTATTCGCTTGATCAAATGGCTCAGGAAGTTCAAGTGAATAATTCTCATCGTGGGCAGGGTAAAGCTCGAGCCGATATTGTAATATGGAAGTCTTCATCAGATAAGAATGATGAAGCATCTGCAACAATCGTTGTAGAGTGCAAAGCCGAACATATCACGATTCAAGAAGAAGATTATTATCAGGGATATAATTATGCATCTTGGGCGGGAGCGGATTTCTTTGTTACCACCAACCTGAAGGAGACTCGTATATTCAAGGTCGTTAAAGGAAAAATTCCCAAACGACTTGAAGAGATTGTTGATATACCCAAAGCCGAAGATCTGACCAATGCAAAAAAGATCAAGGAATTATTAAGTCAGACCAAAGCGTTTACGCGCGATGAATTCAGTAGGCTGCTTTTTAAATGCCATAATATCATACGAAACAACGACAAGTTGTCGCCGGAAGCAGCGTTTGATGAAATCAGCAAGGTCCTCTTCATTAAAATCCGATATGAACGAGATAATACCGGTACTCAGATTTTTTCAAAAGAAGAATTTACGAAACTACGAAAAGCCTACGACAAGACAAAGTCCAAACAAAGTCTGCCTTTTTATCAGCAATTATTTGAGCGTACAAAGGAGGACTATGCAAAAGATGGTCTATTCGAATCCAATGATACGATAAAGATTAAGGAAGCAAGTTTTGAGGCAATAGTTAAAGAACTCGAAGTGTACAATCTCTCCCGTACGGCAGATGATGTGAAAGGTATTGCCTTCGAGAAATTCTTAGGGAAAACCTTTCGTGGAGAGCTGGGCCAATTCTTTACACCTCGCACCATTGTCGATTTCATGGTAGCATTACTTGACCCTGAGGAAGGTGAAATCATTTGTGACCCTTGTTGTGGTAGTGGCGGCTTTCTGATCAAGGCATTCGAGTATGTACGTGAGAAAATTGAAAATGACATACAAAAGGTTAAAGAACGCATCAAGGCAGAACTATTCGATGAACGCTATGAAACGCTGACTGAAAAACAGAAGTCAGTTATTGATGAACAGGTCAATACCTATTTTGCTGCCCTTAACAAGGAACTTGATACCGGTAATTCAAACAGTCGTTTGCAGAACCTATCCAGCAACTGTATCTATGGTACGGATGCCAATCCACGCATGGCACGAACCGCAAAGATGAATATGATTATGCATGGAGATGGACACGGAGGCGTTCATCACCACGACGGATTGTTAAATGTCAACGGCGTTTTTGAGAATCGTTTCGATGTGATTCTTACAAATCCGCCTTTCGGTTCACGCGTAGAAAAATCGCTGAAAATAACAGAAGCCGATGTGGAAACCGATGTACAGAAGATTACGGCATACGAGAAGAAATATGGTAAAGAGGTATATCAGCAGGCCATGAGTCAAATTAATGGCCACATTGGGGATTCTTTACTGAATCTATATACTGTCGGCAAACTTAGCGGTCTGACCGAAGTGCTGTTTATCGAACGGTGCATCCGCTTGCTCAAACCGGGCGGACGTTTGGGCATTGTTCTACCGGAAGGAGTTCTCAATAATACCAATTTGCAAACTGTACGAGAGCTTTTCGAAGGAATGGCCAAAATAATTTTAATCACATCTATCCCGCAAGATGTATTCATGGCCTCGGGTGCTACGGTAAAACCCAGCCTGCTGTTTTTCAAGAAGTTTACGAACGAGGAACGGGCCCAGTTCGATGCGATTAAACAAGCGGCGACCGAAGAAGTAGATGCCAAGTATCAATCACAGCTCGATGAGATTGATTCATTCCTGGCAGAACGGAGAAATCCTGCCGAAGAAAAGAAAGCAAAGCGGGCTGAAAGACGTGCGTTAGAAACAAAGATTGCGGCCGAAATATGGGCGATTGTTAAAGAAAAATTTGACTATACTATCCCCATTGCCCAAGTTGAAAAAGCTGGCATTACGACAACCGGTGCCGAATGCGAAAATGAATTGATCGATTTGCTCAAAGAGTTTACTCCTTATCGAAAGGAACATAATATGTGGACCTCAAATGAATTGAAATTCCACTATGAGATAGTCGATAATAAAGTGGTTCGGACCGATCAGAATGGCAATACGAAGGAGTTATGCTAAAGAGTAAAAGCACATACAAGTATTTGGATTTTGTAAAGTTCTCGCAGCTTTACAACTGGAGTGTGCAATATCTGAATGACTCCAAAATCCGATTCACCACCAAATACCCGCTGGTTCAGATTAAAGAGTTCCTAACCCGTAATAAAACAGCTATTGAAATACAGGACGATGTATATTACAAGCGTGCCACCATTAAGGTACGCAACGGTGGAATCTTTCTGCGAGATACAGTTATAGGGAGTAAAATTGGCACAAAAAATCAATTCGTGATTTCCAAGGGACAATTCCTGTTGTCCAAGATAGATGCTCGTAACGGTGCATTTGGCGTTGTCCCAGAGGAGTTAGATGGAGGAATCATAACAGGTAATTTCTGGACTTTTGATGTAGATTATTCAAAAGTAAACCCACATTATTTAGCATTACTCACGACAACGAATGAGTTTATTGAATTCTGCGAACAGGCAAGTAATGGTACGACCAATCGCCACTATTTGCAGGAACCTCTGTTTTTAGATATAAAGGTTCCTCTTCCTTCATTAGCAGAACAAAATAAGTTGGTGGAGGAATATACTTCTAAAATCAATGAATATAATACATTATTAGCGCACGCATTTGAATTAGATCAGGACTTTACTATAGAACTTGCTAATTTATTGAAGCAAAATACCATTGTAAGCAAATCAAAAAACAATAGATCAAGTCTATTATATGAAGCCCGTTTTTCAGAGTTATCATCGTGGAGCGTAGATTCGTTGCTAAGATCTCAAGATTCTCTATATTCTACAAGTGAATACAAGCATGTACGTCTTCATGAGGTAGCAGAGATCACCCCTCGAACAGATATGTCTATGATTGAAGATAACGAATATGTGTCATTTATTCCAATGGAGGATATATCTGACATATATGGAGAATGGATCGGCGAAAAAAATATTAAGAAAGCGAAAATCAAAGGGTATACAAAGTTTCAGGATGGAGATTTACTTTGGGCCAGGATTACACCATGTATGCAAAATGGGAAATCTGCTATTGTGAAAAATCTCAAAAATAATCGAGGATGTGGATCTACTGAATTTCATATTGTAAGGGTATATGCAAATTCTATCATCCCAGAATATTTGCATGTGTTACTTCGGCAAGATGAATTATTAAAAGACGCTCAGAGATATTTTACAGGAAGTGCTGGACAGCAAAGAGTCCCTGCTTCATACTTGTCCAATTTGGTAATTCCAGTTCCTCCAATTTCGGTGCAAGAGCAAATTATCAACTGTTATAACCAGTTTATTGATAACAAAAAGACTTGTAAGGATAAGGCTAACCATGTAATGGAAAATGCTAAAAGTTCTTTTGAAACCCAAATATTTGAGTAAATATGGAAGATATAACTATACAGGATCTGATAACAGAGCAAAAGAATAGAATTTCAACTTTGCAATATCATGATGCTATGTTGCCATATTATGACTATCCGGATATGGATTCCTATTATAAGTGGCTTGAAAAAGCCAAAAGATTCATAGAAATTAATTATCCGGATGATAAACACATTGCAGACTTTGAACGACTAAGTGACCAACGCATCTGGCTTGATCAACAAAAGCAGTTATTGGCAATTCTGGAGGCATTTGCTGTATTACCGATTGCAATTCCTCGGATTAAACCTTCGCCAAAAAAGCAAGACCAGGAACGAGGGCCAATCCATGTTACGACAAATATTAATAATTCCAATAGTCAAACGCAAAATCAGCAACAATCGCTTGCTGTAGAATTGTTCCTTGAAGCTATTAAAGATGATCTTACGGGACGTCAAATCAAAGAACTGAAAGCCGTAGTAGCCGAAGCGGGCAACGATCTGCAGAAGGCTCGTCCGGGAATTATTGAAAAATTGAAATCATTTGGAGCAGATGTAGCATCGAATATCGTTGCCAATCTGTTAACGAACCCCGCAATTTGGAGCGGATTGTAATCAATTAACCCATATAAGACGATAGTTATCATGCATATTCAAAGTTTATACATAAAAGATTTTAAGAATATTAAGAAGCAAACCTTTGACTTAAGCTCCCATAATGGTTTAACTCTTTTAATCGGTAACAATGGGTGCGGGAAGAGTAATATATTGGAATGTATTAGTTCTATTTTTTGTAATCTATACCAAGGACGTGAATCATTTGAAACAGAATTTTCCATCAGCTATAAAACGTTTGATGATTGCACCTGTAATATAGAATATAAGAATAAAAAATTATCACAAGGGCTAACAATCTCCGGAACTCCACTATATCCGAAACGAATAATAGCGATATATAGCGGAGAAGAACAACGAATGTGGGAAAAATACTATTTACCGTCATATTCTAAATATATTAAAGAGATAAATAAACAGGCCCAAATTGTATCTTGGCCTTTAATGCTGTATTTAAATAAGTATTATTGGGATATAGCTCTGTTATCTATATTATGTTCAGACTCGGATGATAATAAGGCTTTCGTAAAAGAAATATTAGGAATTACAACTGTTGAGAATATCCAATTTACTGTAAACTCTTCAAATTATGAAAATTATAAAGATAGTCCAGTTTTAACATTTATACATTCATTAAATCAGACAACTAATTTTTCTTTAGATAATTTTAAAGTATTTATAGAAAAGCAGTATATAAATATTGACATGCTATTTATGTATTTATATATTGCTTTTACACCTAAAAGTTCAAAAATATTAGAGACCATTACAATTCATTTCAATGGAGGTTTAACAACAAAGAATCTGAGTGAAGGTCAAAAGAAATTGTTATTAATTAAAGCCGCATTAGAATACACGGGCTCTGAAAATACGTTATATCTGTTAGATGAGCCGGATGCACATATCCATGTAATAAACAAGATTAAATTGTTAGAGATTATCCAGCAATACACAAATAATCGACATGTAATTTTAACAACTCATTCTCCATCCATGGCCGCAAGCGTTGATATTAAGCATATCTTAAGCTTAGGTACGGACTCTAACGGCTTCATGGTATGTGCTGATAAAGATAAATGTAAGTTGGTTGCAGATTTAACCAATAATCTATGGAACCTTGATCAACAAAATGCTTTTATTACATCTAATAAACCTATTACAGTCTTGGTAGAAGGACAAACAGATAAAACGCATATTGAAGAAGCATATAAACGATTACAGTCAAGGTATCCCGATTTAGACTTTGATATTTTTTCAATGAATAGTTCTGAACATATCAGAGAAGTTTTAATCGGTTTATCTTGTTCTGAAATAAAGTGGAATAAGAAATTCATTGGAATTTTTGACAATGATACCGCTGGTAAGGGTGATATTAACAAAGGCTTCGAAAAAGATGATAATAATGAAAAAATTAAGCATGTGAAATATAAAGATGCGATTGTCACGAATAATTTTTACGCATTTCTGTTACCTAAAACAGCTGAATACAAACCGAATGAGTCGTTTACTATAGAAAATTGTTATCCCCCTGAGAAATATCAGGAAGCGGTAGAGCAGGCCGTCGCGGAAAAACATGGATATTATAGTGGTCTATCTATAGATAAAGTTGCTGATGATATTAAAAATAAGTCAAAAACCATTTTAGCTGTAAATTGTAAATCATTTACAGATGAGGACTTTAATAACTTTTCTGCCATATTTGATTTAATTAACGAAATTAGGTTGAAATAATTATGGGCAAGACAGTTACTACATATTTGATTGACGGAGATCCAAAGGGGACGCAGTATGCATTTATCAGCAACAAGATTTGTCAGATGTTTGTGATTCCGCGTTCGAATCTGGCCTATCTGAATGAGCAGGAGAAACTGCACAAGCCGGCGTTTTATATCCTGATTGGAGAAGATGAGACGACGAAGCCGCAAGCCTATATCGGAGAGACCGAGAACTTTAAGGAACGTGTTAAAGACCACGACAGCAAAAAAGCATTTTGGCAAAAAGCACTTGTCTTTGTCTCGAAAGACGAAGATATGACCAAAACCGACGTGCAATATCTGGAATATCGTGCGATTGCTGAGGCCAAGCGGTCGAACTCGTTCGTGCTAAATGAAAACAAACAGGTTCCCAAGGCACCGAATCTTCCCGAGCATCAGCGGGATGCTATGGATGAATTTTTTGACGACATTAAGTTCCTTGCATTATTCATTGGTTGTGGCATCTTTGAAATATCTCAGCCCAAGGAGGAACATCTGTTCTATACAAAGGCCAGAGGATGTAAGGCAAAAGGATTTTATAATTCCGCAGGATTTACAGTATTAAAGGGTAGCATCGTAGCCAATAATTGTGTTCCCTCTTTTACATGGAAAGCAAAGAGGGAAAGAATGGTCGAAGAATATGCGACTTTGAATAACGGCATTTGGACGATGGACTCGGACAAGACCTTCTCCAGTCCCAGTACTGCCGCAGATTTCTGCACAGGTCGGCCATCCAATGGATGGAACGAATGGAAAGATAAGGACGGGAATACATTGGATTCGGTATATAGAAAGCAATTGGAATAAAATAATTACCTTCTCGTAGGATGAGCAATCTACTATATAAGTATCTTGACATTAATGGTGCTATAATGATGTTGTATTATAGCGATCTCATGTACACCAATGCCACAATGTTTAATGATCCTTTTGATTGTCATCCAAGTCTAATAGATTGTTCGAATGTACCAGCTGAGGAACGTAAGGGTTGGCATGCAAATGTTATCGAAGAGCTACACTCAAATCGATTCATAAACAATCGGGAAGATTTATGGATATGCTGTCTATCCAAATTGTATGATTCTATTTTAATGTGGAGTTATTATAATAAACATGAAGGCGTTTGTCTTGGTCTTAATATGGATCATGTCGCCAAATATATCAAGGTCAATTATGGCATGATGGTAACGACTCAAGGCCAAGAGGTTCAATATCGAAATATTCTGCATAAACCAAATTATTATCGAGATCGAGAAGATTTTTTCAGTTATCAGATATTTACCAAAGCAAAAGCATGGGAACACGAACAAGAGGTTCGGTTATTTATCTACAAACCCTCTCCCATGTTTATGAAGCTATTACCATTTCAACACGATAAGACCGAGTTTAACCATAAAGAGATTCGGTCTTTTGTGAAGATTGGGTCCGAGTGCTTCGAATCTCTATATTTTGGAGTACGGGTCGATGCCGCAGATAAAGAAAAAATCACAAAACTGGCGAGGAGACTGAATCCCAATATAAAGATTTCCCAAATGGAGGCTGATCCCAACGCATTCCGTTTAATGGCGAAGTAAGCCCTCTATCCTATTTTCATTACCTCCTACAATAATAGAAGAGTTCATTCGACAGAACAATGAGCCAGCACATACTTGCTCATAGGTTGTTCGGTACTCGTACGGACTTGCCAGTGTAATATCCGGTTACAGTCCGTATGTTGGAACCATGTGGCAATGGCGCGGTAATTCTCTCGGATATGGACAAAAGATTCTTCGTGCATAAAGACCAATCGCTCGGAATCAACGTCTGTACACCCCAGGGCTTTGAGGGTCAGCAGAAGTGTGGTAATACGTGTTGTCCGTCAATGATATCCAGCTCACCGTTATCCAGTTCGTGCAAAATCGAACTACCGATACGGTTCCCCCTGCCTGTTTCCGCCAAGAGATTCCAGAATATCGTCCAACAGTTGCAATGCGTATTCGCTGCTCCAGACATAAGAACGCTGATAAACAGGAATCCAGAATCGGTCGAACGACAACTGATTTATATATGCGAGTTATGCCTCAATAAGTTTTGCCCTCAAAGTATAAAAACAGATATTTAAATATATATCAACAAACAGTCAAATTTCCCAAAAAAAAGGACAGACAAATAATTCATCCAAATTATTTTTTTAGTAAAAGTGCGTTCTATTTAACTAATACCTTCATAAAAATATTGGATAATAAATTTGTCAAAAGACATGCAGTTCTTGCTGTTGCAAGCTTTGGTAAGAAAAATTGCTTGTGGAAACAGCTATCTATGCATAGAGAAATACCGCCCAAAACTCTTGTGCTGAACGGTATTATTAGCAAAGTCTGTGTGGGTATTGTCGGAAATAATCACCTAATACAATTATCCCCAACAATTTTTCAAGCATTTAAAATCATTTACGCATAATTTTAATATACCATTCACATTCCGGATGATATCCATAAAAGGTCTTGCCATCGCCGCCCAAATCCCAAGGCGAAGTTATTTCAATAGAACGATATGGCAAACATTCATATTTCTTTCGATGTATCAGTATTTTACATATCTTCTGAATCGCTTAGAAGCAATCTTTTTCCCCTGTTTCTGTGATTTACAACAACAAATAACGCCTGCGGGAAACTTTTTCTTCGATCTACTCATTTGATGTAATATTACGAAGTATAATAGATATATGATTCTATCCTACTTCGGTTAAACATTACATCTTCTGTTTTTTTAGTTTCATCATATTTAGAATTTCTTTTTGTTCAATTCCTCTAATTTTTCTAAGCTCATTATCATAATGCCCCTAATTATTGTATCCTACCCATTTTCAGCTCCATCTTCAGCATCTCGTACACGTAAGCTGAACTTTCGACATAAAGCCCGGTCGCGGAATCAGAGAGCCTGATGAAAGTTTCCGAATTGTAAAACAGAGCGATAGCCTCGGTCATGGACAGCCCCTCGTCCTCCATCAGATAAGAGACGATGTCCTTGGTAATGCCCTCCGTGAGGTAGCGTATTTTCTTATCGTTCATAATATTTCGAGGTATTGGACGGCGCATGCCGAGTGGAAAAGATATTGCGAGGAAACCTTTTTGTAGCGCAGTCCAGCAACCAGCATTGGCAAGTCGATGATCCCGTCTTCGAAATTACGGAAGAGCGTGGCAATGGTATCGTCAGCTACCGGGCCGATCACGATGTCGTAATCGTGGACAGGATGCGCCCCCTCGCGGCTACGGTTGGCCATCACGAACAGTGCCCACTCCTCATTAGGCTCAGCGAAGCGTTTGACGGATAGTGCGCCGTCGGCCATCGCCGCTACCTCGTCGAACCCGAAAGCTGTAACGACCGGTTCACCGCCGTAGATAGCCGCCGTGCGACGGGCCATCTGCACGGCCTGTTCTTCTATTTCAGTCAGATAGAATCCCTGTCCGAAATCCTTGTAGGGCTTACACCGGGCTAAATCTATCCGGGCGATAGCGGTGTTCGATCCGTGGTAGAGTTTCATCTCACACCTCCTCCATTATTGTAACACACACGGGTCAAATCCTGTACGCTGTCGCCGAGCGAAAGCAGGTGCTCGGCCTCGTAGTGTTCAGCGAGGAAGTCCAGTCCCTTGTAGCGGTTCAGGTAGTTGCCAGCTTCGCGCACCGTCATGCCATGCGTGCGTGCAAATTCACTTATGTTGGCCACAATATAACCAATTATGCGCCGATCTACGGGAACCATGGTCTGCAAGTGCACCGATGCCGACAGGCCCAATGCGTCCAGCACTTTTGTAACAGTACGGATCGTCAACCCTCGCCCACTCTCTATTTTGGAAATCTGTGCCTTACCCACGCCGACTCTTTCGCCCAGTTCCTCCTGTGTCATTCCACGACGGGTCCGTTCACTGCGGATCAAGACCCCAATATTATCAATTTTCGTATTCATAATCTCGCGTTTTTACAAAGATAACCTAAAGTTGCCAATTATGGAAACCATACGGCGAAAATTTTACCTTAAAATAAAAAAGCATTCTGTGTGGATAAAACAGATTAAAGCAGACCGACCGGGCATAGCTATAAAAGTAATCGAACTGCAAACATAAGGAAACGGACAACAGACAGCCACCTGCCGAATAAGCGAACGGCTGTCATTAATCCGGAGGCTGGATCTGGTCTACAACTCGCCGGGAGGATTCGTCAGAAGGCACTTCCCCGAGTTTATCGAAACATACAGGGGAATTGAAGAAAAAGAAAATGAATGACGGGAGAAAAGATAAAAATCCGACCGACGGGTCGGCGTTACAACAAACGATATTATCTTTACCACAACAGATTCCGCCACGCCACTCAACGATGCGTACCAGGACGGAACTTTTGCGTTGACAGGTATATGAACTGGCTGAAAGATAATAAAAACCAGATTCATCGCCAGTAACTAAAAGCTGGAAGAAGAACGACCGGGACTGCATTACAAATACAATACAATATTTGAATATAACAAGATGTTTCGCTATAGCTTGGATAGATAAAAACTTATTGCCTTCACTACGGATGATCGACTCTTTCAGAAGCATGAGGAAGATTCGCATCCAGGGAATCCCCTTTATGGAAAACCGTCCCGTCAAATTTTCCAAGACAGGGAACAAATTCGTGCTAGACTTCACAACGCAGATCGTGGAACACAACAGTGTAGAATCGGCAAAATACAGCAACCTGCCACAATTTACCTTTGCACACGGCAACAGATCATATATCGTCCCCGACGGGATGAGCAGGATCACGACATACAGGGACAATATTTTGGGTAGGGTTTCCAACGACTTCTCGATAGAAGTCGAGGCCCAGATCATTCATAGCAGTAAAATCCGTCCGGATTGCAAATATTTTTTCCGATATTTCGTTCCTGTCGAAAAAGGAGTGTATTTTGGAGATTACGCCTATTATTATTTTCTATGCCAGGGGAAACAGGCCGGTAGTTTGATAAAAATAAGTCTTCCCGGTAACAAGATACATCTGTACCATTTCGGATACAAGAACGGATTCTATTTAGTCGTCGAATCGATAAAGTCGTGTTACCTGACAGAGATCGAAAACATTGCTTACGCGGCCCTGCTAACCCTCGGTTTCCTGTCCGGGACGTTGCATCTGCAAGAGGCGTTCATCATCGCCAGTAAAAGCGACCGTTATACCCGGCCCGTAGGACTATACTACAAATCATTGCGGGAAAGTATCTCCGGACAATACTCTGTTTTCACGACAAACGCCTACTCCGTATTAGTACCCATATCGAGAAAAATGAAGGCACGAAACGCGGAAAGCCGGATGATGCTAATAATCGAGAAGCGATGGAAGTACAGGATACAGCCCATAAAGGAAGAGGTATTTTCTGCCATGACGAACCTTTTTATTACCCATGAGCCGGTGGCAAGGGCCGCCCTGCTGACCTTGACCGCATCGAAGCTGGGATTGGAACTGCAAGCGGGGGTTTATTGCATAGCCTTTGAAACTCTATGCGATGCCATTAGTAAAATATATAACCTTTCGGCGCCTCATGTCATTGATGAAACACACTGGCAAACCATTCTCCTCGCATTATCGGACGTCATTCGCAAAGCGTCCCTACCCCAAGACGCAGCGTCTTTCGCGATGCAGAAAATACAAAATCTGAACCAGCCGACAAACCGGGATAAACTGATGCAACCGTTCATGGCCGTCAAGTATCAATTATCCGGAGAGGAAATAAGGGTCATTAAAGACAGAAACCGCTTTTTACACGGGCATCTCAATGTCCAATCCGGAGAAAACGAGATTGATAAACTATTCTACACCAGCCTGATGTTTCATCGGCTTTGCTGTATATTGATCTTAAAGATGAGTGGATTCGACGGACATATCGTCAATAATATTCCGCTGTATGCTGCGGATTTGCATATCACAACAAACGAATGGGGCTTCAAAAAGATATAACGGTGGCAGTTAATACGAATACCCCACAAGACCAAAACGAATATTGATCCGTATCGCCGACCGCCCATATTTCCTCTTTCTCCCCTTATTTCGACATTCCAGCACGAACACCCACGTATCCTATTGAAAAAGCCTCCCGCCCGTGTTGCGGCGGGAGGCTTTCGTATGTCATGCACTCTCCAGCTTAGTGACGAATCTTACCTGTCGCTTTATTGCCTGAGAAGACATTGCAGGTGCTCCCGATTATCGACGATTTACCCGTACCGGCTTGCCGGCAGTATCGTTCTTATGTAAAAAAAAACGTGCAAACCATTGCACGTTCAGAGCTACTATATGGTTACTTTATATCCCGCATCTTTTCAGGGTTCTGACGACAATCGAAAACAAGAGAAATAACGACCTTTTCCGGCAGTGCATAATAGAGGATTTATAGTTTCCCTCGACAAGATACCTGAATTCGACCGATAAGTCTTTCAGTAGTTCTTCCCGCTGTCCAGCAAGGGGATTGTCCGAAAGAATTCGTGTACGTTGCGTAATTTTCGTTGCGATCTTTCGCGCAACTCTCACACCCGCCTCCTTTTTGTGGTAGCCAAAGATCTCTTCCAGACTCGAAGCAGCCTGCTCCGACCATTCGACGATTACCGCCACGATGCAATGCGTTTTTCCATTTCGAATTGCGATATCGTGCGACCCGCCTCCGCATCAGCAATAGCTCTCTCAGCCATCGCACGATACTCTTCGATCGTCATATGGTGCAAAGGCTTCTCCTCTATGGACGTGGCCTTGATCTTCATCCGCTTGAGCATTTCCATCACGAACGAATGCTCCTGCTCGGATTTCGGGGTTATGATGATCTGATTCATAGTTTCCTCCATTTCTCTTGTTACAAAGATAACGCAAAATTCGTGCAAACCAATATACCCCAAAGCAATTTAACTTTAAGAATCGTATAGTTTAATGGCAGGATTATTCTTGAACTTGCGCATCAAGAACTCTTATGTAAAACCGCTTGAGCGGAAAGGCTATTCCGCTTCGAGGAAGAACACTCCACTTTCGTATGCCGGTTGGCCTCCGCGGGCGCATGATCGGCAATGCCGCCCCGGTTCGCCCCGTTCTTCCGACACACCAACAACTGTCAACAAACACCCAGTACGATACTTGCGTCGATATTCAGTTTCCGGCTGATATCCTGTGCCACTTTGTACGTTGGCTCCGTTTTCCCCGACACAATAGCGCTGATACGCGACGGACTAATATTAAGCATTGTCGCAAGAGATCGCTGGGTCAAGTGCATTTCATACATTCACAATTTCATCACATCGGCGAGCGATGGAGTACCAATAGCAAAATGTTCCTCGGAGTAGTCAGCCACGAGGTTCGACAACAGCTCAAGCTCGATGAGACTTGCGTCATCTTTCGGCGTATTGTCGTCTACCAGGGAAAGCAACTCTTCAACTCGATTAACCGCCCAATCGTATTGGGCTTTATTCTCAATCTTTGTCATACTCGCTCTACTTTTTTATATGTTCCGACAATCAATTCTATCGTATTCCTTATGCGTCCCTATGAATCGGATATATACAAACCGAATCGTGAACTTAATCACGGCAACCAGACGGAAATCGTCGCCTTTGATATTGAATACATAACGTTGCTGGCCAAAAGAAAAAAGAGATGAGCGTTCTTGCTACCGATGTCCGCCATTTCGACGTTGTGAAGAAAGTTTAGTTTAGAACTTGAATAGATATACAACAAACCAGACTAAACTCCTATGATTGACCTTTTGCGCGGATTACGTTTATGTTTATATTTTTAGGGGACATAACCTCCGATATGGGGTAAAAGCCATTTTATATTTACTTTTTTTTCTTTTGGCCAGCACAATTCCGTCCCCAGAATGTCCCCGACACACTTCACATCACACACAACTATCTAAACATCAACAATATGAGCAATTTCAATATTTTCTGCGTGGGCAAATAATAACATATAATCAATTGATTATAAATATATTACATAATAAATAATGGAAAATGGAAGAAAAACAATCCAATTTCGATAATATTGATAATCACCACATTAAACACACAGGAATAATAAAGCATTGCATCAATTTTTCCTGATTTTGTCCCCCCGTTTGTTCCCTGAACGGATACAAGGGACAAAATTCTGTCCCTCATGCAATTTAACGGTAGTAAATAGACAAATTTTATCAGTACCATGTAAAACTTATCCAAGTTACAGATAATATCCAAATAGAACTGAAATTGTTTTCCAGCCATAATTATCTTTAACAATCAAACAGTTAGCATATTTAAACATAACAGTAGAAATCATCACCTATGAAATTTCATACAATACATTTGACAAATATTCCAAACCATTATCAAAAATTCATAAAAAAGCCTCTTTTAAACCTCAAGAGTGATTCATATAGCGTCGTTTGCAAAATCCACTAAAAAAACATTCGGAATATTGCGAAATTACTCTGCAAATTCGCGCCACTTTTTGCAGCAAAATAGAATGGACATATTATCCCAAACGACAATTCGAGGCAACAAATGTTTCGGAGTTCGGTCGTATGTTCTTCATGTTTGGAGCATTGAAACGTCTGCAAATTTCATAAATACTTTCCCAGCGAACACATATAGGAGATAAGATGCGATAGATGCTCGTATCTTGATCTTAGAATAAACAACAGAATAGTCGGAGAGTCCTTACCAGCAAATAACGTCATAATTTTCCGCCCTGCCCCGTTCCGGTCGATAAATTATCAAAATAAAGATAAACAGCTATCTTTGCAAGTAAAGAATGGTATTATGGCAGTTATGTCGAAAATTCTAATCATAGACGACGAACCGCAACTACGGGGGTTGTTGGCGCGTATCATTTCTCTGGAGGGATACGATGTCTTGCAAGCGGAAAATTGCGCATCGGGACTGAAGATACTACAACGCGAAACTCCCGACGTGGTATTGTGCGATGTGAAATTACCCGACGGTAACGGAGTCGATCTGGTGGCGAAAATCAAAGCGGCGGTACCGGAATCCGAAGTGATTCTTCTGACGGCTTACGGCAATATACCCGACGGAGTACGGGCTATCAAGAACGGCGCGTTCGATTATATCACCAAGGGAGACGACAATAACAAAATCCTTCCGTTGCTGAGCCGTGCGACGGAGAAAGCGCAGATGCAGCGGCGCCTGGCGCGTTTTGAAGCAAAAATGTCCGACGAACATTCGTTCGACCGTATCATCGGTTCCTCGGGAGCGCTCCGTCAGGCCGTGGATCTGGCACGCAAAGTCGCCGCGACGGACACGTCGGTGCTGCTCACGGGCGAAACCGGAACAGGCAAAGAGGTCTTCGCGCAAGCGATCCACCACGCCGGTTCCCGCGCCAAAGAGACATTCGTCGCCGTCAACTGCTCGGCTTTTACGAAAGACCTGCTCGAAAGCGAACTTTTCGGATACCGTGCCGGCAGCTTCACGGGTGCGACAAAAGACAAAAAAGGGCTATTCGAAGAAGCCGACCACGGCACACTGTTTCTCGACGAAATCGGAGAAATGCCTGTCGAACTGCAAGCCAAGCTGTTGCGCGTACTCGAAAGCGGCGAATTCATCAAGATCGGCGAAACCCTACCGACCAAGGTCGATCTGCGTATCATCGCCGCCACGAACCGTAACCTCGAAAAAGAGATCGCCGCCGGCAATTTCCGCGAGGACCTTTATTTCCGGCTGTCCGTGTTCCATATTCACCTGCCCTCTTTGCGCGAACGTCCGGGCGATATAGGCGGCTACATCGACTTTTTTGCCGCACAATTCGCCTCGAAAATGGGCAAGCGCATCAAGACGATCGACAAGGCCTATATCGAGGCCCTCGAACGCCACGCATGGCATGGCAACGTCCGCGAATTGCGCAATGTAGTGGAACGCAGCCTGATTATGGCTGATGGGGATACGCTGACCTCCGACTGCCTTTCGCCGGAATTCCGCATGACTTCCGAAAGCGGCGCCTCGGCCGATTCCCTGACCCTCGAAGAGATCGAGCGCCGCCATATCCTTCGCGTGCTGGAGCACACGCATGGCAACAAAGCCGAAGCCGCGCGACTTTTGGACATCGGTATCGCAACGCTCTACCGCAAGTTGGAAAGCTACGGAGTAAAGTGACCTACCTGCAGAAAAGACTGCTCGCTCAAAACGATCAAGCTGTCTTTTCTTAAACGCGTAAGATAAGGATATAATCTGGAAAGCCCTTTCCTCCCGCCAGAGAGAATATTTAATATTGCTCTTATCTTTGCAATAGCGAGAAAAATAGAAACCGGCGATTCTCGTCTTATCGAAAAAACGATCCATATGCCTGTCGACCGGAAAAAGCCGTCACGTTCACGAATAGACCGGGAAAAACGAACCGTAGAATACATGGTCGGACTGTACTGCAAGAAAAAGGAGGGACATCCGACACTATGCGCCGAATGCGCCGCCCTGATCCGTTATGCGCACGAAAGACTGGACCGATGCGCTTTCGGCGAGGCGAAAACGAGTTGCCGCCGCTGTCCCGTTCATTGCTACAGGTCGGCCATGCAGGAAAAGATGAGGCGCGTCATGCGCTTCTCGGGACCGCGCATGCTGCTTTATTCTCCCCGGACGGCGATCGCCCACTGGCTCGGAGAAATCTTCGGACGATGATTGTCTGTCATGGGCCGGCCGACAAACCGTGATCCGACCCCCGCCCTTTGTCTCCCGCATCCGGGCACGAACGCCGAAAATAGCTGCTCACACCGAATCCGGCAGTTCTCGTATTCCGGTTCCGGCAACAAATTTCCACCGCGTCGCTACGGTATGTGTATCCGTTCAATAGAGCCGGAAGCGCTTCCGAAACGAATCGCCGAGAAAACTGTGGTACGAACGTTGTTCCCAGAAACGACGTAAGCCGGCCAAACCGGAACGAATCGAAAAAACGCATTGGGAATGAACAGAAAAAATACGACCGCTCGGACCGATAGTCAGCCGGACTGCTCGGGACCGGAGCATGTCAGCACCAGAACGCAACTGACGCCTTGCGACACGCCTCCGGTTCCGAGGAGAACCGAGCAAAACTCGGACGAGGTCGTCCCCGAACGGACCGTCGAACAGGATGTCACCGCGATCAATCCGGACATCAACAGCATGGACAGCCGAGGATAACCCCTCTCGATTATTTAACGTAAAAAACATAGAATCATGAAAAAAGAAGGCCCGTACGAGTATCGCAGCGACAGCTACGAAGACCGGCTGAGCGACCGGATAGACGAATTCGACCGGACGGTCAGAGACACGAAGAAAGAGATAAGGCAGGAAGCCCGCGACGCCAAGCAGGAAGTAAGACAACAAAAACGGGATCAAATCCGAGACCTCAAGGAGCGCGTAGGCGAAGTCAAGGACCATGCCGAGGAGTACTCGAACCGGTATGAAAACCGCGTCGACGATATCGACAAACGCGCCCGCGAGCTGAAAAAAGAAATCCGTCAGGAAGCCAAGCAGGCTAAAAAGGAGATCAAAGAGCGCAAAAATCGTTTCAAGGAAGGCGTAGAAAGCATTCGGGACGACTTGACCGACGAATCGCAGTACCATGACTATCGCACGTCGGGAACGGCTCCTATGAGCTCCGAGGGCAACTATCGGGCAAGAGACGCTTACGGCACCGTAAACAATTACGAGGAACGGATACTGGACCATGCCGACCGAACCGCCGAGCGAATGCAGCAAGACGTAAACGACGCGGCCGAGCGCATACGCAAGAAAGTAGACCGTCTGTAACTCATAAGGTAAGTAGTAGAGGCCGGGGGATTAGCCCGGCCTCTGCTACGTTTCAAAAACGAATGAACGAACGCGCACTTTTCCAAACGTCCCGTCCCGTTTCCGCCATCGGGCCGAAGCGTCGGACCGTAACAGGAAAACGGTATAATTTTCGCAGGACAATCCCGAAAAACGACTTTATGAATTCGCACGAACGAGCCGGAGAACTCCAAGCCGAGCCAAGCGCAGACTCCCATGACGCATGGTGGAAAGAAGCCGTGGTCTATCAGATCTATCCGCGCAGTTTCATGGACAGCGACGGCGACGGCATCGGCGATCTGCAGGGAATCGTTTCCCGCCTGGACTACGTCAAGAATCTGGGCGTCGACGTGATCTGGCTGAATCCGATCTACGATTCGCCGAACGACGACAACGGGTACGACATACGCAACTACCGCCGGATCATGGCCGATTTCGGCACGATGGACGATTTCGACAACCTGCTCGCCGAAGTCCATTTCCGGGGAATGAAACTCGTACTCGATCTGGTCGTCAATCATACGAGCGACGAACATCCGTGGTTCGTCGAAGCCCGCAAATCGCGCCTGAATCCCTTCTACGACTTCTACCACTGGTGGCCGATCGAGAACGGAGAGCCTCCGCGACGCAAAAGCTTTTTCGACGAGGAAGGGAACGCATGGAGGTACAATTTCGCGACGATGTCCTACTACCTGCACTATTTCTCCCGCAAACAGCCCGACCTGAAATGGGAGAATCCCCGGGTTCGGCATGAAATCTACGAACTGATGAGATTCTGGTTCGACAAAGGGATCGACGGCTTCCGGATGGACTCGATCCCCTACATATCGAAAGACATCTCGTACCCGGAAGTCGACTCGCGCAAATATCCCGACATGTTCGACTACTATTCCCAAGGGCCGCATCTGCACGATTACCTACGGGAAATGAACGAGCAGGTCACGAGCCGGTATGCCGTAATGACCGTCGGCGAAGGCTCGGGCGTCAAGCCGCCGGACCTGCACCGTTTCGTCGAGCCGTCGCGGCGAGAGCTGAACATGCTTTACACGTTCGAGATTCCCGACTTGCGCAAGACGACCAAGCCCGACGCACCGGATACCGGGATCGACTATAGCCTGCTGGCGGTCAAGAAGATGTTCGCCGAACTGGACCGAGCGGCCGGCGACGGCTGGCCGGCCGTCTATTTGGGCAACCATGACCAGCCCCGCATGGTCAGCCGCTTCGGAAGCGATGCGCCGGAGCATCGAGAAAATGCGGCCAAGATGCTCGCCACCTTCCTGCTCACGATGCGCGGGACGCCTTTCTGGCTGGCCGGAGACGAAATCGGCATGAGCAACATCCGCTTCGAGAACATCGACGACTACAACGACATCGATACGCGAAACCGTTACTTGCAGATCCGAAAGGAAGGAGGCGACCTGAAAGCCTTTCTCGAGGAACAGAAGCAAACGGCTCGCGACAACGCCCGGACGCCTTTTCAATGGGACGGCAGCGAACGGGCGGGGTTCACCACTGGGGTGCCTTGGCTGAAAATCAACCCGAACCGAAAACGGGTCAACGCGGAGGACGAGCAGAACGACCCCGATTCGGTGCTGAACTATTTCAAAAAGGCGATGCGGCTCCGCAGGTCGAACCGCGAACTGATAATCGGAAGCTTCCGACTGACCGACGCCGACAACAAGCAAGTATTCGCCTACGTGCGCGAAGGCAACTACGAACGGTTCCTCATTCTGCTCAACTTCACGCCGAAAGAAGCCTGCGCCACGGTCGATACCGACACGACGGATGCGGAAGTCCTGCTGAGCAACTACAGCGATCGCACCCGGATCGAACCGTCCGGCCCGATCGCGCTCCGGCCTTTCGAGGCGATCGTCTGCCGCCTGCCGCCCGATGCGGCTCCCCAAACGGCAACTCTGTAGCGGGCGTACATAAAAAGAAGCTCACACCTCGCGCTCCGGCCGAATCGTCGCTATAATGCGCGGCATACGACATATATCCCTATATTTGCAGCCGGCTGCGGATCGGAAAGAAATGCCTTTCCAGTCTTGCTCTACCATATACGATATAGCTCAGGAAGAGACAACTTTCAGCCCCACGATGGATACGATCAGCGTAAAGATAAAGAAAAGTCTCCCGAAACTTACAGGCTCTTTAAAGAAAACGATACCTATTATAACCGTACCGACCGCGCCTATACCCGTCCAGACGGCATAAGCCGTTCCGATAGGCAAGGTTTTCAGTACTTTCGTCACGATGTACAGACTAAGCGCGATGGCGCTTGCCGTACCTATGCTCCATAAGCCTTTCTCCAAACCCTCGGTCTTGCTCGCCTTGCTCAGGCAGTAAGTGAAAACGAGCTCCACGCACCCGGACACCACCAAAAGAAACCAGTTCATAACTTCCATTTTTGCGGAATGCAAATTTCCGCATTCGGATCTCATCCCGCTTTTACATGTTTTAAAAGCCGTTTTTACATTTGATAAATTCATCTTATCCGGGCCCGGATACGGCTCAGACTGACTTGAGAAATACCCAGATAAGAAGCTATTATGCCTAACTGAACCCTTTGCACTATGTCGGGATACTCGCCTAGAAGCTCTCGATATCTCTCCAACGATGTCTTGAATTGCCGTGCTATGAACAATTTCTCCGACTTTATACATGCGCATTCCGCGTATCTGCGTCCCCAGTTGGCAATATGTATATCGTTCAGATACAGCTCCTGAAGCCGCTCTAAAGCGATCTCGTACAATATACAGTCTTCCAGAAGCTCCACCGTGGCATACTCTCCCAAGCCGGCCGAAAGAGTCTGCAAAGGCAACACGAGATCCCCCTCCTGACCGAACCAAAACGTAACTTCCTTATCGTCCTTATGGGTATATGCCCGAACGATCCCCTTTTTGATAAAATAGGATTTAGTCTCCTTTTTATTTTCCCGGTGCAAATGGAAATTTTTGGGGTATTCCACTTCCGACACAGAGCCAATCAACGTATCGAGGGAAGTCTGGGGCAACCGATAGATTTTATTTATGATATCGCTGACATCCATACCTATCAAGCTATCGCATGCATAAATGAACTATTCCTGCACAAAAGTACAAAAAGGAACGGACCGAAATCTATCCGACCGATCCTTTTTCACTCTGCTCGTCGGGCCTCTCGCCGCATGGAGTCCAGCCTTCCGGGCCGCAAAATTCCGCTTGCGCTCCTTCGGATACATACTCCGACGGCTTGTATAGACGAGCATGGCGGCCTGTCTGTCGCAGCCCTATAAATTCCCGCGCGCAACGTTTCGCACGACAACCGAAAATAACGGGGGAAACCGCTCTGTCCGAAGCCTGCAACCGCTACGGTAGCAACCGCCTCCGTACGCCGTTCGGTCTTGGCACGGGTTCTACAGACTTCTGTTCAAGCAAACAGGATATAATACACTATTTGTCAATCGATTAACACACGTTTCTCAAATTCACCATTCTGCCATGCACTTATTTTATGCCAGCTATCGGCATAACTTAACAAAAAATAATTAACTTTACATTGTTTTCTTGCTAAAAATCAAGATTATGAAAAAAATCTTATTCCTCGCGCTCGCCGCAGTGTTGACCTCGACCGCGTGTAAGGACAATACGCCGAACCGATTCGACGGGGTGATCGTAGACGCCTCGATGAATACCGTTACGGTGAAGGCCCTCACGGGAGACGACACGCACACGTTCTCGCTCGACGAAGCGGACAAGACGGATGCGAACGGCCTGCTCATCGGCAACCTGATTTCGGTCTCCTATCTGGGGAAAATGTCGGAAATCACTCCGGCGACTCAGGTCGCCACGGACGCAACGTATGCGAAAGCTATAGGCAAATGGACCATGCCCGATCCGATCGATTCGACGAAGCGGATGGGAGTCGAACTGCAAATCGAAGGCAAGGCCGGTTCCATCAACATGGCGACGCTCCCTATCGAATCGTGGGAGTTGCAGGGCGAAGCAGACAAGGTGATCCTCAAAGGCCGAAGCATCGGCAACGGACAGACCAGCGACTATACCCAAACAGCCACGATCGTCGAGAAAGACGGCAAGACATTCCTGAGCCTCGACGGAACGGAGACCATGTTGGAAAAAGAAAATTAAGCGGCTGCGAACCCTTAGTCTTTCCCAAGCCCCGTTTTCAGACGGGGCTTTTCCGTGAGCGCTCACCCAAACGGCGGTCCTCTTTGCACCAAAGCTTCTGAACCGGCCCCGGCCTTCTGAACGCCCGCTTTCAAACCGAAAACGCCGCGCAACCGGGCAATCGGCTACAGAAGCATATTATAAAGCCACGCTGCCAACGCCGCGCCGCACAGAGGTGCCGCGACCGGAATCCACGCATAGCTCCAGTCGCTTCCGCCCTTGCCTCGGATCGGCAACAGGGCATGGACAACGCGCGGCGCCAAGTCTCTGGCAGGATTGATCGCATAGCCCGTCGGACCGCCCAACGAAAGGCCGATCACCCAGACCGTGAACGCGACCGGCAGGGCGCCGACCGAGCCCAGTCCAACGGGCAACGTGGAGATATTGTCCGACAGCGTGATCTCTCCGACTGTAATGTAAAAGATGATGAACAGCAACGAGAACGTCCCGATCAGCTCGGTGAGAAAATTCCAGCCGGTGCGCCGAATTTCCGGAGCCGTACAGAAAACGGCCAGCTTGGTCCGAGGGTCCGGCGTCGCTTCGAAATGAGGCCTGTAGGCCAGCCAAACCAGAACCGCCCCGAGCGCGGCCCCGATCATTTGGGCCGACACGTACGGGAGCACCCGCTCCCAAGGAAACTGTCCCGTCAGCGCAAAAGCGAACGTAACGGCCGGGTTCAGGTGAGCGCCGCTGTAGGGAGCCGCCACGACGACCCCGACGAACACGGCCAACGCCCATGCCGTCGTAACGACCATCCAGCCTCCGGCATGTCCCTTGGTTTTGTCGAGTACCACGTTGGCGACTACGCCGTCGCCCATCAGGATCATAAGCATCGTCCCGAGTAATTCCGCTGTATAAGGTGTCATAACTCCATTGTATTCGTTTCGTAGGGTTTCTTCCGTTTCGCCCTTTCGCTTTCCTGTCAGGCCCGCAATCCGGGCATAGTACGAGCGACGGGCCGCAGCGTCCGGCGCGCCGAGTCTTCTCATATCAAGGCAGGACCGGTTGTCATCTCCCGCCTATGAGCAGGGTTCAGGGAGCGATTAGGCCCCGTCGCCCGCCGGCCGGAGGGGCCGCAATGAAAAGCGGTACGCCCCGTCAGTCGTCCTTGGCCCAGCCTCCGGCGCGGCCGACGGCTTCATGCCAGCGCTCGATCCTGCGCTCGGCCTCGGACTGCGGCATTTCGGGCTCGAACCGTCGCTCGACCTCGGCGTAGCGGCCGATCTCCTCCGTATCCTTCCAGAAGCCGACGGCCAGTCCGGCCAGATAGGCCGCTCCCATCGCCGTCGTTTCCAGAATCTTCGGCCGGACGACTCCGCCGCGCGTCAGGTCGGACTGGAACTGCATCAGGAAATTGTTCGCCACGGCCCCCCCGTCCACTTTCATTTCCGTCGAGCGCCGCGTCGCGTCGTGCTCCATGGCCCGGATCACGTCGTACACCTCGAAAGCGATGCCCTCGAGCGCCGCACGGACTATATGGGCCCTCGTCGTTCCTCGGGTCAGACCGACCAGAAGTCCCCGCGCGTACTGATCCCAATAGGGCGCGCCCAGGCCTGTCAGGGCCGGAACGAAATAGACTCCGTCGCTGTCGGCGACCGACAGCGCCAACTCTTCGGTCTCGTGCGCCGAGCGGACGATTTCCAAGCCGTCGCGCAGCCATTGAATCGCGGCTCCGCCGACGAAGACGCTCCCCTCGAGCGCATAAGTTATTTGCTCCCCTATCTTCCATGCGATCGTAGTCAGCATCCCGTTTTTGGAAAAAACCGGCCGGTCGCCGGTATTCATCATCACGAAGCAACCCGTTCCGTAGGTCGTCTTGGACATGCCCTGCTCGACGCAAAGCTGTCCGAAAAGAGCGGCCTGCTGGTCGCCGGCAATGCCCGAAATGGGTATCTTCGTCGAAAAGAGCGTCGTGGCCGTATCGCAGTAAACTTCGCTGCTGGCCTTTACTTCGGGCAGAATCGCTCGGGGAATACCGAACAGATCGAGCAGATCGTCGTCCCACTGTTGCGTGTGGATATTGAAGAGCATCGTACGCGACGCGTTAGACACGTCGGTCACATGCGCCCCACCCCGCGTAAACCGCCAGACCAGCCAGCTGTCGATCGTTCCGAAGCAGAGCTTGCCCTTCTCCGCGCGCTCGCGCACGCCCTCGATGTTATCAAGAATCCACTTGATCTTGGTCGCCGAGAAATAGGCGTCCAGAATCAGGCCGGTCTTCTGATGAATCGCCTGCTCGTAGCCCTTGCCTTTGAGCTCCTCGCAGTAGGCGGCGGTCCTGCGGTCCTGCCACACGATCGCGTTATAGACCGGCAGCGATGTCTCCCGATCCCAGATCACGGTCGTTTCACGCTGATTGGTGATCCCTATGCAGGCGATATCCAGCCCGGTCAGATTCGCTTTGGCGACCGCCTCGGCGGCAACCGACGACTGGGTGTACCATATTTCCGAGGCATCGTGCTCGACCCATCCGGGACGGGGAAAGATCTGCTCGAAACCGCGCTGAGACAAGGCCACGACCTGCCCCTGCCGATTGACGATAATGGCCCGGGACGAAGTAGTTCCCTGATCCAGGGCGAGTATGTATTTTTCACTGTCCATTTCGATATGATTTTTGAATTGTCAAACTCGTTCCCGTTGCAATACGTACCCGTCACACAAAGACTGGAAGCTGCGAGTCTCGGACTCGATCCACTCTCCCGGGCGACCCAGCTCGCGCGCCATAATCTCCGCCACGGGACGGGCCATTTCCCGCGCGGCCCGGGCATCGAGGAATAGGGCCCGGATACGCCTCGACAGCACATCCTCGACATGCAGCGCCATCTCCTCGCGCACGGCCCACACGACCTGTCCGACGCGGAATCCGAAACGGGGATGCAGCTGCCGGCCGTTTTCCTCCGAACTGCGGATCAGCGCTTCTACCTTTTCCAAATCCGATCCGTAGACATAAAGATAATGATCGAAATCGGTCGTCTCGCGATATCCGTGAATGCGCAGATTCTCAGTCACGCAGCGGGCCCGAGCAACGAGTCCCAGCGAAATGGCCCGGTCGACCGTATCCTGCGCCATCCGGCGATAGGTCGTCCACTTGCCTCCGATGATCGTGATCAGGTTCGACCCGGACACCATAATTTTGTGACTGCGCGAAATTTCCTTCGTACTTTCCCCGCTCGATTTCGGGGCGGCCAGCGGACGAAGTCCGGCGAACACGGACAGCACGTCCTCGCGCCGGGGACGGCCGCTCAGGTAACGGTCGGCCGTACGGAGAATGAAATCGATCTCCTCCTCCAGCGGACGGGGTTCGAGCGACGGCCGCTCGACCGTCGTGTCGGTCGTGCCGACCACCACGTAGTTATGCCACGGAACGGCGAACAGCACACGGCCGTCATCGGTTTTCGGGATCATCACGGCCTGTTCGCTACGAAGGAACTTTCGGTCGAGCACCAAATGGACTCCCTGACTGGGACGCACCAGATGAATGCCGGTCGGGTCGTCCATCTGAAGGATCGAATCGACGAAAACGCCCGTCGCATTGACAACGGTTTTCGCATCGAGCCGAAAGCGACGGCCGCTTTCGAGATCGACCGCCTCGACGCCCGAAAGCCTGCCGTCGGTCTTGAGCAGCTTTTCGACCCGGACGTAATTGACCGCGACGGCTCCGTGCTCGACAGCGGTCTGAGCCAAATTGACCGCCATGCGCGAATCGTCGAATTGCCCGTCATGATACAGGATACCGCCCCTCAGCTTGTCGGCGGACAGCGCGGGAACCGCTTCCAGCGCGCGTTTGCGGCTCAGATAGCGGGACCGACCGAAGGAAAGGCGGCCGGCCATCAGGTCGTAAAGCGTCAGCCCGATTCCGTAAAACGGAGCTTCCCACCATCGATAGCAAGGAATGACGAACGACTGGTCCCTGACCAGATGAGGCGCGTTGCGACGCATCAGCCCCCGCTCCTTGAGCGCCTCGAGCACCAGCCTCACGTCGCCCTGAGCCAGATAGCGAACGCCTCCGTGTACGAGCTTCGTACTTTTGCTCGACGTCGATTTGGTAAAATCGGCCTGCTCCAGCAAAACCACCCGGAATCCGCGCGAAGCCGCATCGACGGCGATTCCCAGCCCGGTAGCGCCCCCTCCGATCACGACGAAATCCCACGAGCGCTCGCGCTCCAGCCTTTCCAACAATTGGTCCCTATTCATACGATTAAGATTTGAACTCTGAACATCCAACAAATAGAATGCTAAACTCGATCCGGTCGACCAAAGACAAGCGACGGACTGCCTTTTTCTTTCGTCCGGTACCCGTCCTGCCTCCCATATCCTCCCTGACCACCCGGTCCCCCGCGGGCAACGCATTCCGCGCGACAAGCAACGATATACAAATATAAAGCAATCGGCGACATTCCCGAAACGGCATACCGTTTGTCCGTTCCGTTCATTTGACTATCTTTGCCTGCATGGAATCCATACGAATCGAAACGACCGAGCACCCTTTGTTCGCCCAGATTTGGAAACTGTATAACGACAGCTTTCCACGGGTCGAGCGACGAACGCTCGAGCACCAAAGAACGGCTTTGCGATCGGAACTTTACAGTCTGCTCGCTTATACCGACGAAGGGAAACTCGTCGGACTGGTCGGTTACTGGGAGTTCGACTCTTACGTATATATCGAGCACCTGTGCATCGATCCGTCGCTTCGGAGCGGAGGGTACGGCAGTCGGATCATGAAACATCTGTGCGGATCGACCGACAAGACGGTCATCCTCGAAATCGAGCCCGTAGTCGACGAACCGACTACGCGGCGGCTTCGCTTTTACGAAAAACTCGGGTTCCGGACGAATCCTTACCGCCACACGCAGCATCTCTACCACGAGGACGATCCCCGCGGATTCATGCTGACCGTGCTTTCCTACCCCGGAACGATCACGCAGCCCCAATACGACCGGTTCGACCGCGATCTGCGCAGCATCGTCATGAAGCGGGACTAGATCAAGCATTCCGTGTCGCGCGGACATATCGGCATTCTCGTGCCCGTCCGTTCGTATTTCCGATCACGAAACACTTAAAAAAACGAAGGGAGGCCCCGCAAAGCCTCCCTTTCCACGGTCGCTCGTCTGCGGGCAACACCCGCAGACAGTTCGACTATTTCTTGAAGTAACGATTGTAAAGACCCTCGAAACCTTTGCCGTGACGCGCTTCGTCCTTGCACATTTCATGTACCGTATCGTGAATCGCATCCAGGTTCAGCTTTTTGGCCAGTGTAGCGATACGCTTCTTGTCCTCGCATGCGCCGCACTCGGCCTCCATACGGGCCTTGACATTGGTCTTCGTGTCCCAGACGATCTCGCCCAGCAGCTCGGCGAACTTGGCGGCATGCTCGGCTTCCTCCCATGCATAACGCTTGAAAGCCTCGGCAATCTCGGGATATCCCTCGCGGTCGGCCTGACGACTCATCGCCAGGTACATTCCCACCTCGCTGCACTCGCCCGAGAAATGCGCGCGCAGACCTTCCAGCACTTCCGGATCGACGCCCTTGGCCACGCCGATCACATGTTCGTCGGCCCACGTCATGGCCTCGCCCTCGACCACTTCCTTGAATTTCGAGCGGGGCTGCTTGCACTGCGGGCAAAATTCGGGAGCTTCCTCTCCCTCATACACGTAACCGCATACGGTACAGATAAACTTCTTTTTCATAGCCATCTTTCTGTTTTAGTTTGATTTTGTTATTCGTTCAGCCTTCCGACTGCATTCGGCAATTTTCGCAATATCCCTTATAATAAAGCTGCACCTCGTCGACCGTCCCTTCCTCGAACCGGACTGTCAGACTCCGGGAGTCGACCGGCAGCGGCAGGTCGCGCACGGCGCCGCAACCCCGGCAAAGCCAATGGGCATGGGGCCGGGTATCTCCGTCGAAACGGGTATTTTTCCCGTCGATGTCGAGAGACAGTACGGCGCCTCGACTTGCCAACAGTCTCAGCGTATTATACACGGTCGTTCTCGACAGAGTCGGCATCTTCGGGCTCAGGGCGGAGAATATCTCGTCGGCCGTCGGATGCGTACAATGCGTTTTTAGGTATTCCATCACGGCCAGACGCTGAACCGACGGCTTGATGCCGTGGCCGAGCAGACAGTCCTGCATATCCCGAGCCTTCATTTGTATCGATTACAATTTTAAAAACAATGCAAATTTATCTCTTTTTTCACAACGAACAAACCTTTTTCGACTATTTTGTTCAAAAAAAGTCAGCTCGGTATTCTTCGCAAGAATGGTGGAAGTGCGCTATCCTGCAAATTATTTCCTGAACACGAAGTAAACCGCTAGAACGAGGCAAGCGAATGCCGCGGCATGATTCCAACGGAACGTTTCCGTTTTGAACATCAGCAGGGCGAAAACGGTGAAAACCGTCAGCGAAACGACTTCTTGGATCACCTTGAGCTGGAACAGCGTGAAAGGTCCCCCGTTCTCGCGAAAACCGATCCGGTTCGCCGGTACCTGAAACAGGTATTCCAAGAACGCAATACCCCAGCAGAAGACGACCACCAGCAAAAACGGCAGGTTGTCGAACCACTTATGACCCTTGAGCCGCAGCTGCCCGTACCAGGCGAAAGTCATGAATATATTGGAAATAACGAGCAGGCCGATTGTAAGATAAGGTTTCATTGTACGCAAAAACAGTTTCGGAGCGCCAAAATTACAAACTATTCGTAAATTTACGGAACGCAAACGACAGTACGAATCGAAACGACTATGACGGACCAATATCTGACACGGGACAAGACGCTGGAGGTAACCTGCGTGGGCCACGCCTCGATCATGATGCGCTATGGCGAACAGATCATTCATGTCGATCCTTACGGCGACGTGGCCGACTACGGCCAGCTGCCGGATGCCGATCTGATTCTGATCACGCATCACCACGGCGATCATTTCGACACGCTGGCGATCGCCGAAATCGAGCGGCCGACGACGCAAATCATCGGCAGTCCGACCGTGATCCGCGAGCTGAAGCGGGGGAAAGCGCTTCGCAATGGCTCCCAGACCGTATGGAACGAGATTCCGATACGCGCCGTCCCCGCCTACAATCGCATCTCGATGCGTTCGCCCGGAGTTCCGTTCCATATCCGAGGCGAGGGCAACGGCTATCTGCTTGAAATCGAGCGGTTGCGCATATACATTGCCGGCGACACCGAGCTGATTCCCGAAATGGAACACCTGGGCCCGATCGACATTGCCTTCCTGCCGAAGAACCTGCCGTACACGATGAGCGACCAGATGTTCATCGAGGCCGCCCGGCTGATCCGCCCGGCCGTACTCTACCCCTACCATTACTTCGAGGTAGACCGAACCGCCTTGCAAGAGGCCCTGCCCGACATTAAAATACGGTGACAACGGTTTGCCGAAGCACAAACCGTATGCGACGGGAAGAAGAGAAACGATTCTCACAACACCGTGACGCCGTGCTATAACGCTTGCGCACAAGAGAAACTAAGGGAGCTCGTAAGCACGGTTCTGTTTCCCGGGTTTTGCGGGCATTCCTTCGCCGAGAATGCGGCCCGATTACTCAATCTGCAGCCGGAATCGATCGGCAAACTGTGCAAGACGAAGCAGTCGCCGTACGATACGGAGGCTATCGTTCCTAATACCGGCGAAAACCGCTCGATTTCGATATGACCGATTCAAACTTTACTGTATACTTTGTGCGAGCGCAAACCGTCGGGTACGAAACAAATCCGGGGAAAAATCGCTATCGGGAAGAGTCGGACATTCGTAAGCGGGCAATTTTCAACCTATTCGGCACCATCGCTACGGCGATAGAGGAGTCGCGCCAGTCCGAACAGATAACGTCGAAATCCCGGGATATAGGCCAGCAGGCGGTCGAACCAACCCAGATGCGGAGCAATGAATTTAATCACGAGTCCGACATAGATCATCGCGAAAAGCGTTCCGACACCTATGACATTCCATTGCCAACTTCCGAAAAACAGATAGCAACTCGCCACGGCGAGCAGTACGAGGGTCGTATCCACTCCGATCTTGACTTTTGCGAACGGACGGCGCGTCACTTGACTGATGACGATCGAAATTCCTTCGCCCGGCATGGTTACCGAACCGCACCGGACCTCGAAGGCGATGCCGATACCCATGATCGTGCAGCCTGCCAACTGGGTGAGCAACTGCGAAGTCAGCGTCGTGCATTCCAGTCCAGATGTCAATGCCATATTCAGGTCAATCAGCCACCCGAAAATGAATCCTATGACCAGCTGGAAAAGCTGCATGGGGTCGAATCTCCTTCGCAGGATAAGAATCTGACAGAGTACCAGGACCGCATTCATCGCAATCGTATATCCGCCGATCGTCCATGCCGGAACACAGCTTATCGGGCCGGCCAGCGAAAAAACGAACGGCAGCGAGGAGATCACGCTGCTGCCCAAACACGATTTTACGCAAAGAACGACTCCTAATGTCATCAGATACAATGAGATCAGGAGCAGAAAATGTTGCCAGAGAAAAGATAAGGTCTTTTCTTTTTTCGTCATAGATGTTGTTAAATATTGTTTCTTCGCCATATGGCGGATCCGGATCGCAGGAATAGGGAACACGCCGTTTCAAAAAACACGAGCAGTTGAAAAGAAGAACGCACCGAGGTCGTCCCTGCTACCGATATTCGACCAAATTGGATCGCCCAGAACAGCATAGTCTTTTTAGACCTTCTGGCTCTTCCAAATATCTCGCATATTACGACTGATTATCACTCATTTTCAGGCACTAGAGACATCAGCTTTCTTAAAAACCGCTATCTTATACATTCAGTACATTCAAGCATGCAGATATTTTTTAGAGGAAGTTCATCTTGTTTCCCTCTCACCTCGTCATATCCGTTCGGGGGAAAGATTCTATTCTCTTTTTCCGCGATGCCTGTCTCTATCGGCAAAATGCACGCGGGCTAACCGGCAGCCGTATGTACAGTCCAAACGACACACACAGAATAAGTTGCGAATTCTCCGGATCAAGACGGCCGAGCAGAGAATCGGTCCGCCCCCATTACGCGCGGGTCTGGCCGTCTCCGTCGATCAGATACTTGTATGTCGTCAGCTCGCGCAGAGCCATCGGTCCCCGGGCGTGCAACTTCTGCGTACTGATACCGATCTCGGCGCCCAAACCGAACTGGGCTCCGTCCGTAAAGGCCGTAGAAACGTTGGCATAAACGCAAGCCGCGTCGACACGCTGCTGGAACTCTCGAATCGTTCCGGCATTCTCGGACACGACCGCCTCGCTGTGACGCGACGAGTAGCGAGCGATATGCTCTACCGCCTCGTCGAGCGACCCGACCGTGCGGATCGACATACGGTACGCGAGGAACTCGGTCCCATAGCTATGCTCGTCGGCATGTCGTAACAACGCTCCGGGATAACGTCCGTCGAGCGCCTCGTAGGCCGGGGGATCGGCAAGAATCACGACCTGTCGCTCCGCCAGCGGGCCGCAAAGCTCCGGCAGATCGGCCAAACGCTCGCGGTGCACGATGAGGCAGTCGAGCGCATTGCACACGCTCACGCGGCGCGTCTTTGCATTGAAGACGATACGGGCACCCTTTTCCAGATCGCCCTCGCGGTCGAAATAGGTATGGCAGACACCGGCCCCGGTCTCGATCACAGGAACCCGCGCATGGTCGCGTACATAGTCGATCAGTCCCTTGCTGCCGCGCGGAATCACCAGATCGATCTGTCCCACGGCCTCCAACAGGGCGGTCGTCGCCTCGCGCCCGGGAGGCATCAGCGTGACGCAATGCTCGTCGAAACCGTTTTCGCGCAATACGTCCCGGATCAGCTCGGCAATGGCGGCATTCGAGTCGCGGGCATCGCTTCCGCCCTTCAGTACGCAAGCGCTTCCGGCCTTCAGGCAAAGCGAGAACACGTCGAAGCCTACGTTCGGCCGGGCCTCGTAAATCACGCCGATCACGCCGAACGGAACGGACACTTTCCGGATTTTCATGCCGTTTGGCCGCATCCGCTCGTCGAGCGTCAGCCCCAGCGGCGAAGGCAGCGAAGCCACGTTGCGCATGTCGGCCGCAATACCGGTGATCCGCTCCGGAGTGAGCTGCAATCGGTCGTACATCGGATCGGAAGGATCCTTGCGCGCCAAATCCTCGCGGTTGGCCGCGAGAATATCGTCCGATCGGCGCTCCGCCGCATCGGCTACGGAGAGCAGCACCCGGTCAATCCGTTCCGGCTCGATCCGGTTCAGCCAGCGCGAAGCCTCGACGGCCCGTTCGAAAAGAGATTTCGGTTCCATATGCTTTGTTTCGCTTAATCCATATAAAGATAATCGTAATGCACGAGCGGTCGGCCGCCTTTGCGCCCCGCCACCTGCCGGGCCCGCTCGCTGTCGCATGCGACGCGGCCGACGCCGATCGCGATGCCGTCGGGCGAAACGATCTTCACGATGTCGTCCTTCTCGAATTCGCCCTCGACACGACAAACGCCCACCGGAAGCAGGCTCGTCGCCTCGGGACGCAACAAAGCCTCGTACGCCCCCTCGTTGATATGCAATTCTCCCTTGGCGAAACCCTCGCTGTGAGCGATCCACTTCTTGACCTGCGAAATCGAATGCGAGGCCGGAACGAAACGGGTCGATACGACGTCCGATCCCGGCGACAGCAGGTCGGTCAGTATACCGTCGCGCTTGCCGTTGGCGACCGTCACCTCGATTCCCTCGTCCGCCACCTTGCTCGCCATGCGGTACTTGGTCAGCATCCCTCCCCGGCCGAACTGCGAGCGACCGGTCTGAATATACCCGCTCAGATCGTCGCGGTGCGGCTCGACCGTTCGGATGACGGCCGAAGCGGGATCGGAAGGATCGCCGTTATATATTCCGTCTATATTGCTCAGAATGATCAGGGCCTCGGCATCCATCATCGCCGCGATCAGGCCCGAAAGCTCGTCGTTGTCGGTGAACATCAGCTCGGTTACCGAGACCGTATCGTTCTCGTTGACGATCGGAATCACGCCGTGATCGAGCATGACCGTCATGCAGTGCTGCTGATTCAGGTAATGGCGCCGGGTCGAAAAGCTCTCTTTGGTCGTCAGCACTTGGCCGCAGAGGATGCCGCGGTCGCGCATCAGCTCGTAATAGCGATTGATCAGCTTGACCTGTCCGACGGCCGAGAACAGCTGGCGCGCCGAGACCGAGTCGAGCTTGCGCTCCGTCCCCAACTCGCTGCGGCCCGCGGCCACGGCTCCGGACGAAACCAATATGATCTCGACTCCCCCTCTATGCAACTGCGCGATCTGGTCGGAAAGCGCAGACATGCGCGTCGTATCGAGCGTACCGTCATCCCTCGTCAGCACATTGCTGCCCACCTTGACAACCACCCGTCCGAATCGATATCGTTCCATAAAATCTTCTCCTTGCCTCTTTCCGCTTGAATTCCTTTTCGATCTCCCGTCGGTCTCGTCGCGCAGGTTCTACCGGCTTTCGAGCAATCCGGCCCGCACCGCGCCTTCGAAACCGTCCCTCGTCATGGCTTCCAGTCCCTTGAGCGTAATGCCTCCGGGCGTTGTCACTTTATCGATCTCCTGCTGGGGCATCGTGTCGTTGCATTCGAGCAGCGCCAAAGCGCCCCTCATCGTCTGCATCACCACCTCGCGTGACTCGGCCGCCGAGAACCCGAGCTCGACGCCGCCGCGTATCGAAGCGTCTATATACTTGAGCGCAAAGGCAATTCCGCAGGAGGCGAGCGACGTACCGGCCGTCATCATTTCCTCGGTCACGACGAATGTTCGGCCCAACTGGTCGAACATCGCCACGACGGCATTCAGCTGCTCGCCGGTCGCGCCGCTATGCGCGATGAAGGTAACGCTGCGTCCCAGCGAAATGGCCGTATTCGGGATGATGCGGTAAAGCACGGGCGCAATCCCGCTGCCGTTATCGAGCATCTCGGTCAGACGCTCGAACGAAACTCCCGCCACGACCGAGGCCACCTGCTGGCGTCGGTAATCGAGCACGTCGCGCACGCCGGCCGCAATTTCCTCCAGCAGCCACGGCTTGACGGCAAACAGGACAAGATCGGCGCTTTCGACGGCCGCCCGATTGTCGAACATCGTAACAATGGCGGAATTACACTCTTTAATTCTGTCCAAAGTCCGGGCGGTTCGGGCCGTTACGGTAATATCGCCGGCCGCTATCATGTTCCCGGCAGCCAGCCCTCCGGCGATCGCACCGCCCATGTTACCGCCGCCGATAATCGTAATTTTCATAGATTCGCTCTTTTGAACGCTCAAAGTTAAGAAAAATATCGGTTAAGCCGAGCCGGCCGGCTCCTCATTCGATATCGGGTCCGTTGGATTTCGTATTTTCCCTGAAAAAATATTTGGCGGCGCTGAAAGCACAGGATAACTTTGATATCAGTAAGGACATAAACCGAGACAACCATGACAGAGAATATCGGATATAAGCTAAGACGTTTGCGCGAAGACAACAACATGTCGGTCAGCGACATATCGTCGCAATCGGGCGTTCATCCGTCTCAGATCGAATCGATCGAAAAAGGGGAGCTGATCCCTTCGGTCGCTACGCTCGTCAAGCTCTCGCGCTCGCTGGGAGTGCGTCTGGGAACTTTCCTCGACGGAATGGAGTCGACCGAGCCGGCCGTTACCCAAAACGGAAGCCAGGCCCCCCGCCCCACGATCAATCTGGCCGAGGGCAAGGGCAGCGACATGGAACATCTGAAATTCTACGCCTTGGCGCAAAACAAGGCCGACCGGAATATGGAACCGTTCATCGTCAACGTGGAATACACGGTTCCCGACGCGAAGCCGTCGAATCACGAGGGCGAGGAGTTTCTGTACGTACTGAACGGCGACGTGGAGCTCGCGTACGGTCAGGAAAAATATCTGCTGCACCCGGGCGACAGCATCTATTTCGACTCGATCGTTCCCCACAGTCTGTCGAGCACGGAGCCCGGCGCCAAAGCCAGGATACTGGCCGTAGTCTACACTCCGTATTAATCCGTTGGCTTTCGTAGAAAAATGGAATTGATCGACTATACGCTGGGCGGCATCCTCGAGAAATGGGTGCGCGAACAGCCGGATCACGAATTCATGATATACCCCGACCGGGGACTGCGCTTCTCGTACAAGGAGTTCGACGAGCGAGTCGATATTTTCGCCAAGGGCCTGCTCGCCATCGGCGTGCGCAAGGGCAGCAAGGTCGGCGTATGGGCCAAGAACGTGCCCGACTGGATGACTCTGATGTTCGCGACGGCCAAGATCGGCGCCGTGCTGGTCACCGTCAATACGAACTACAAGGCCGCCGAGCTCGAGTACATTATGAAGAACGCCGACATTCATACCATGTGTATGGTGAACGGCTACCGCGACAGCGACTACGTGCAGATACTGTACGATCTGGTGCCCGAGCTGAAAACATTGCCCCGGGGCCATCTGCATAGCGAACGTTTTCCCGAACTGCGCAACGTAGTATACATCGGACAGGAAAAGCAGCGGGGCATGTACAACACCTCCGAGCTGATGACGCTCGGATCGCTGACGGACGACGCGATGCTCAGCGAAGCGAAAGCGCAGGTCGGCTGCCACGACGAAATCAACATGCAGTATACTTCCGGCACGACCGGCTTCCCGAAAGGGGTCATGCTGACGAGCCACAACATTCTGAACAACGGGCAGACGATCGGCGACTGCATGCACTTCACGCCGGCCGACCGGCTGCTGATCTGCGTGCCGTTGTTCCACTGCTTCGGATGCGTGCTGGGCGTCTGCTCGGTCATCACGCACGGATCGACCATGGTAATGGTCGAGGACTTCGATCCGTTGAAGGTGCTCGCGTCGGTCCACAGAGAGCGCTGCACGGCGCTGCACGGCGTGCCGACGATGTTCATCGCCGAGCTGAACCACCCGATGTTCGACATGTTCGATCTGTCGTCGCTGCGAACGGGCATTATGGCCGGAGCCCCCTGCCCTATCGAGACGATGAAGCAGGTCATGGATAAAATGTACTGCAAAGAGATCATCAGCGTTTACGGCCTGACCGAGGCATCGCCGGGCATGACCGCTTCGCGCGTGACGGACTCGATGGAAATCCGGGCGACAACCGTAGGCTGCGCGTTCCCGAACGTCGAAGTGAAAGTGCTCGATCCGGTAACGAACAAGGAGTGCCCTCCGGGCACGCCGGGCGAGATGTGCTGCAAGGGCTACAATATCATGAAGGGCTACTACAAGAATCCGGAAGCGACGGCGGCCATCATCGACGAGAACGGATTTCTGCACTCGGGCGATCTGGGCGTCATGGACGAGAACGGCTACTTCCGTATTACGGGACGTATCAAGGAGATGATTATCCGGGGCGGCGAGAACATCTATCCGCGCGAAATCGAGAACTTCCTCTATAAGATGCCCCAGATCGAGGCGGTCGAAGTGGCCGGCATTCCGAGCCCGAAATACGGCGAGGAGGTCGGAGCGTTCATCAAGGTCAAGGAGGGAAACTCGCTGACCGAGGAAGAAGTAAAACTATACTGCCGAGGGCAGATCGCACGCTACAAAATCCCGAAATACATCTTCTTCGTCGACGGCTATCCGATGACCGCCAGCGGCAAGATTCAGAAATACAAGCTGAAGGACGTCGGTCTCGAACTTCTCAAGGAGCGGGGTGTACAGGTCATATAGCTCGGCGGTTCACGTACAGAAAGCAGGTTCGGCTAATTCCGAACCTGCTTGTTTTTACGCAGTCTATTCGACGGACGAACCGGCGCGATCCGTAAGGCTTCTATCTGGCGCGATCGTCTTCCTTTCGTCAATCATTTCTATTCAAAACAGACAGCCAAGCGCATTTCCGGCCACGGTCCCGACGATGCGCTATCGTAAGCGCCGGCCGAGTCGGCCGAGCCGGAAAATGCAGCCACCGCGCGATGCGACTTTTCCCATAACCGCAAATAAAATGCGTCTGCCCGAGACAGACGCATTCCTGAACATTCGGCGGAACGAAACTTCTACTTCGCCATCAGAAAATCGCGGAACGCCCCGAAATCGGCCGGTAACTCGACCGACAGCTTCTTCCCTCTCATGAACTCGGCGAGGCGGGCCGGAATTTCGATGCTCCGGCCGATAACCGGCTCCACGCGGTCGCGGAACTTGGCCGGATGCGCCGTTTCGAGAAAGACTCCCGTCTCGTCCTCGCGCAGCCCTTCGCACAAAGCGAGGTAACCGCATGCCCCGTGCGGATCGAGCAAATACCCCGTCCGCTCAAGCGTCTCGGCAATCGCCCGGCAAATCTGCTCGTCGTCGTAGCGGGCAGCGGATATGTCGGCCCGGATCGCCTCGAGAGAACGGCCGTACAAGTCGAGTATGCGGGCGAAATTGCTCGGATCGCCTACGTCCATCGCATTGGCGATCGTAGCGACCGACGGCCGGGGCTCGTAATTTCCCGTCTGCAAATAGTGATAGAAAATATCGTTCCGGTTATTGGCCGCAATGAACCGCTTCACTGGCAATCCCATCCTTTTGGCGAACAGTCCCGCCGTCAGATTGCCGAAATTGCCGCTCGGCACGCTGACGACGATCGGTCCCGACAGGCCGGCCTCGCGCAGCCGGGCATAGGCGTTGAAATAGTAGAACGCCTGCGGCAGAAAGCGCGCGACGTTGATCGAATTAGCCGAGGTCAGCGAAAGGCGCTCGCCGAGCTCCCGGTCCATAAACGCGGCCTTGACCAGCCGCTGACAATCGTCGAACGTGCCGTCGATCTCGAGCGCCGTAATGTTACGACCCAGCGTCGTGAACTGCTTCTCCTGAATCTCGCTGACCTTCCCTTTCGGATAGAGTACGACTACGTCGATACCCTCCACGTCCAGAAACCCGTTGGCTACGGCGCTGCCCGTATCGCCCGACGTGGCGACCAGTACCGTGACGCGGTCTCCCCCGCGCCCGAGAAAATAGGAAAGCATGCGGGCCATGAAACGGCCGCCGACATCCTTGAACGCCAGCGTCGGTCCGTGAAAAAGTTCCAAAGACCAGACGCGGTCCTCGACCCGGACCACCGGCGCGTCGAAACTCAGCGTATCGGTCACTATGCGCTGCAAAGCGTCCGCATCGACATCCTCGCCGAAGAACGCCTCGGCCACGCGGCAGGCGATCTGTACGAAAGAAAGGCCCGGCATCTCGCGGAAAAACGACTCGGGCAAACGCTCGATGCGCCCGGGCATGTAGAGCCCCCTGTCCGGGGCCAGTCCGCGCACGACGGCCTCCTTGAGCGAGGCTTCCGCGGCACGGCGGTTGGTACTGTAGTAATTCATCTGTTTTCTATTGAAATATCCGGACCGTTCCGGCCGGCTATCCGAACGCGCCGAGGCGGCCGGTCGATCCGGCAACCGAGCGTGCGCGCTATCGGTCACCGTCGATAAACAAATTCATAAACTCGTCGCCCGACAGGTTTCCGTAACTGCCCTCCTGCGCGGACCGCTCGTCGAAACGCTGCACGCCGTCGCCCGACACACCGGTACGGTAAATCGTGAACGGTACCGGCTTGGCCGTATGCGTCCGCAGGGCGCAGGGCGTCGGATGATCGGGCAGAATGGCCATCGACACGGGCTCGTCCCAGCCGGATATCTCATCGAGAATCGTCTTCACGACCCGCGAGTCGAGGTACTCGATCGTCCGGACCTTCAGCTCGGCATCGCCCTCGTGTCCGGCCTCGTCGCTCGCCTCGATATGCAGAAAAACGAAATCGTGCGTGCGCAGCGCATCGAGCGCGGCCCGGGCCTTGCCTTCATAGTTGGTCGTATACAGCCCGGTCGCCCCCTCGACGTCGACCGGCTTCAGGCCGGCATAAACGCCGATACCCTTGATCAGGTCGACGGCCGAAATCACGACTCCGTCACGAATGCCGTAACGCTGCATCAGCGTCTCCATCTGCGGACGGTATCCCGGCGACCAGGGCCAAATGCTGTTGGCAGGCTCCTTGCCGGCCGCCACTCGGGCCCGGTTGACCGGATGATCCTTCAGTAACTCCTGCGAACGCTCGACCAACTCGTTGATGCGGACGGCCGTCGCCTCGGCTTCGGGGACCAAGGCCCGGACCAGCACATCCCGGTACGGAGTCCCCGGCACGTCGTGAGGAGGCGTCGTCGCAATCCGCTTGTCGCCGCCCTTGAGCTTCAGCAGATGACGATAGGACACGCCGGGAAAAAAATTAGCGTCCCCGCCGCCCAGCTCCTTCTGGAGAAAAACGATCAGCTCGGCGGCCTCCTCGCTGGTAATATGCCCGGCCGAATGGTTTTTGATCCGTCCCTGCTCGATCGTCAGCAGATTGCAGCGCATGGCCATCTCGCCGTCCTCGATCCGCACGCCCATGCTGGCCGCTTCGAGCGAACCGCGCCCCTCGAACACTTTCGGCAGATCGTATCCCAGAACAGAAAGGTTGGCGATCTCGCTGCCGGGAGCGAACCCGGCAGGAACCGTGGCGAGCATTCCGCTCCGCCCCAACGCCGCGACCCGGTCGATCGACGGCTTGCAGGCGGCCTGAAGAGGCGTTCTCCCCCCCAAAGAGCCGATCGGCTCGTCCGCCATGCCGTCTCCCAGAATAATGATGTATTTCATCTGCAACTCGTTTATTGTCTTTTCCAAAGCCTCTCCTCCGACAATGCCCCGCGCCTCATATCGTCCTCGTCCCCGGTCTCACCGTACGCGAAAGACTCCCGTCCCGCAGCGAAGGCCGCCTCCGTCTTCTCTCTTTCCGGCAGTCGGAATCGAAGAATCGTCCGGCCGCAATCACGCCGCCGGAGTAGGAACCTACCGAATATTGGCGATGCTGATGATGTCGGCGAACACGCCGGCAGCAGTCACGCTCGCCCCGGCTCCGTAGCCCTTGATTTGCATCGGGTACTCCTTGTACCGCTCGGTCGTCAGCAGAATCACGTTGTTGCTGCCGGCCAAGTGATAGAAGGGACTCTCGCTATCCACCTCGCGGAGCGATACTTCGGTCCGGCCGTTCTCCATGCAGGCCACGAAACGCCAGCGCAACCCGGCGGCTTCCAACCTCCGGCGGCGCTGCTCGAAATCGGCGTCCACCTCGGGAATCCGGCGCCAGAACTCCTCGACCGACCCCTCGAAATACTTCTCGGGAATGAACAACTCTTTCTTGACATCGGCCTGCTCGACGCGGTAACCCGCCTCGCGCGACAGGATCACGAGCTTGCGGATCACGTCCGTACCGCTCAAATCGACCCTCGGGTCGGGCTCGGCGTATCCGGCCTCCTGCGCCATACGGATCGCCCGGCTCATCGGAACGGTCGCGCTCATCTCGTTGAAAATGAAGTTCAGCGTACCCGACACGACGGCCTCGATCTTGATAATGCGGTCGCCGCTATTGATCAGATCGCTGATCGTGTTGATGATCGGCAGGCCGGCGCCCACGTTCGTTTCGAAAAGAAACTTGACGCCCCGCTTGCGCGCGATCGACTTGAGCTCGGCATAACGCTCGTAGGACGACGAGGCGGCGATCTTGTTGGCCGCCACGACCGACACGTTGTGCTCGAGCAGATCCTTGTAGATTCCGGCCACTTCGGCGCTCGCCGTACAATCGACGAAAACCGAGTTGAAGATGTTCATCCTCAGAATCTCGTCGCGGAAACGCTCGGGCGACGATTCGTTCCGGGAATGCTCCAGCTCCTGCTTGTAAGTCGTCAGGTCGAGTCCGTCGCGGTTGACGACGAAGCGCCGGGAGTTGGTCGCCCCGACGACGCGGATTTGCAGCGAGTTGTTCTTCATCAGTGTCTGCTGCTGCAACCGTATCTGCTCGAGCAGATTGCTGCCCACGAGCCCGACGCCGGCGATGAAAATATTGAGCACCTGATAGTCCGACAGAAAGAACGAATCATGGATCACGTTGAGCGACTTGCGCAAGCTCTCGAGCGAGACGACGAACGAAATGTTGGTCTCCGACGCGCCCTGAGCGCAGGCGATCACATTGATGCCGTTGCGCCCCAGCGTACCGAAAAGCCGTCCCGCGATGCCGGGCGTATGCTTCATGTTCTCGCCCACGATCGCGATCGTGGCCAGATTGGGCTCCTGCTTGATCCGGTTGATCTCTCCCATGGCGATTTCCTGAGCGAACTCGGCCGAGAGCACTTCGACCGCCACCGCAGCGTCGGCGTTGCGGACGCCGATCGACGTCGTATTCTCGGAAGCCGCCTGCGAGACGAAGAACACGCTGATGCCCGACTTGGCCAGCGTCTTGAATATCCTGTAATTGACGCCGATCACGCCGACCATGCCCAGTCCCTGAATCGTAATCAGGCAGGTGTCGTTGATCGACGAAATCCCCTTGATCGCCCGGCTGGGGTCCTTCACATGCTCGCGCGAGATGAACGTGCCGGGCGAATCGAGATTGAACGTATTCTTGATGACGATCGGAATATTCTTGTGGTAGGCGGGGAAAATCGTCGGCGGATAGATCACCTTCGCGCCGAAATTGCACAGCTCCATCGCCTCGACATAGCTCAGACGCTCGATCACGTAGGCGTTGTTGATCACTTTCGGGTCGGCGGTCATGAAACCGTCGACGTCGGTCCAGATTTCGAGCATCGCGGCATCGAGGGTCGAGGCGAGAATCGCCGCCGTATAGTCCGAACCTCCTCGGCCGAGGTTCGTAGCGTCCCCGCTCGCCAGATCGCTCGCGATGAAGCCGGGCACGACCACCGTGTGCGGCATCTGCCGGAACGTCTCGCGGATCAGTTCCTCGGTCGATGCGAAGTCGACGATATGCCGCCCGAAATAGGGCTTCGTCTTGACGAACCGGCGCGCATCGTAACGGACCGCTCCGGGAAGTGCTCCGCAAACGATCACCGATGAAAGCCGCTCGCCATAGCTGACGATCGCGTCGGTCGTTTTCGGCGAAAGGTCCTTGATCAGATAGACTCCTTTGAAAATATTGGAGAGCTCGTCGAGCAGGCGGCCGATTTGCTCGCGAACCGAGGGCAGGTTCTCCTTCAGCACGACCGTATCGGCCAACCCGTAATGCCGCGCGACCATTTCCGCCAACGAAGCGGCATAGCCGTCATCGCCCGCAGCGGCCGTCCGGGCCGTCTGCAAAAGCTGGTCGGTTATGCCGCCCAAAGCCGATACGACGACGATCGCGTCCTCCGTACATGCTCCGACCACCTTCTTCACCTGTGACAATCCTTCTGCGGAACCTACGGACGATCCGCCAAACTTCAACACTTTCATCGGTTCTTCTCTCTGTTTTTTTGATTTCGAGCGACCCGACCGCGTCCGCGATCCGCCGCACCTTCTCTACATCAGTGGGTTCGATATTCGTTATGCAGGAAAACTCCCGCCGTCTCCCGGCACGCCATGCGCACACGCCGGTCCGGCCGCTCATTTTCGGACTTTTCCAATTTGCAATTTTAGAAAAAAATACAGAAATTTCCTAATTTTAACGTTTAGATAAAATCTATATAGCATGATCGGACCAGACGGAACAAAAATCGGCCGACACGCAAGCGCCTACGGCATATTTTGCTATATTTGCTCCGGATTTAAACCTTTACGACTATGAAACTGAAAGAGATACTGGCTATTTCGGGACAAAGCGGGCTGTACAAGTTCGTCGCGCAGAGCAAGAACGGCATCATCGTCGAGCAACTCGGCAGCGGCGTCCGCTCCTGCGCCTCGGCATCCGCCAAGGTCAGCTCGCTGGGAGAAATCGCCATTTTCACCGAGAACGACGACGTTCCGCTGGCGCAGGTATTCCAACAGATTTACGACAAGCATGCCGGCCAGCCCGTCCTGAGCCACAAATCCGCTCCGGAAGATTTGAAAAAATTCTTCGCCGAAGCCCTTCCCGAATACGACCGCGACCGCGTGCACGTATCGGATATCAAGAAAGTGGCACTGTGGTACAACCTGCTTTTGGAAGCGGGAATGACCGACTTCAAGGACGACGAGCAAGCGGACGGGAAAACGCAAGACGCGGAATAGAACCGTTGTTTCCGCAGCGAGACGCCCGACGTTCTCCGAAAGTCCAATGGTAAGCGAGCCCCGCGACGGTTATTCTATCCCTCGCGGGGCTCGCTTGCTATACGTTAAAATTCAGGCAGCCGCGTTTATCCCTTACCGCGACACACCTGCCCGATTTCCGGCAAACGCGTATTCCGATTCGGCCCAATGGCATCCGGAGTCGCCGGGACGACGAACGGGTACGATATTTGACAGCGAACAGATCATCGATCTTCGCCGGGATTTTTTCTCCGGCAAGCCAAAACGCCTTGCCATGTCATACATCGATTCGTTTCATACTCCGTCCAAACGCCGCGGCCCGAGCGCCGCAGCCTTTATGATCGCTTTTGCGGCCGCTGCCGGGGCTCTGTTCGTCCCGGCCCGTTCGGAAGCCTGCACGAGAGCCGTATATCTGGGTCCCGACGGCATGATCGTCACCGGCCGCACGATGGATTGGAAGGAAGACCCTCAGTCGAACATCTACCTGTTTCCGCGAGGCATGCATAAAAAGGGCGGTCTCGGCGAGCATTCGGTCCGGTGGACCTCCCGCTACGGCAGCGTCGTCACGGCCGGATACGACATCGGCACTTGCGACGGCATGAACGAGCGGGGACTCGTGGCCAATCTGTTGTTTCTGACCGAGTCGTCGTACACGCGGCCGAACGACGACCGCCCGGTGATGGGCCTGAGCATCTGGACCCAGTATGTGCTCGACAACTTCGCCACGGTCGACGAGGCCGTCGCCGCGCTGAGCCGGGACGAGTTCCGCATCGACGCGCCCGACCTGCCGAACGGGAGCCGGTCGACGCTTCACTTGTCGATATCGGACACGACCGGCAACAGCGCCATCTTCGAATACATCGAAGGAAAGCTGATCGTACATCACGGACAGCAATGTCAGGTGATGACCAACTCGCCCACCTACGACAAACAAATCACGCTGAACGACTATTGGGAGCAGATCGGCGGTCTGGTCATGCTTCCGGGAACGAACCGGGCGACCGACCGTTTCGTCCGGGCCTCGTTCTATATCAATGCCGTAGAGCAGACGGCCGACCCGCGCACGGCCGTAGCCGCCGTTTTCAGCGTAATGCGCAACGTTTCGGTCCCGCTCGGCATATCCCTGCCCGAAAGGCCCTATATCGCCTCCACCCGCTGGAGGACCGTATCGGACCAGAAAAACCGCGTCTACTTTTTCGAATCGACCCTCAGCCCCGATATTTTCTGGATCGACCTGAAAGGACTCGATTTTTCCTCCGGAGCTCCGGTCAAGAAACTGTCGCTCACCGGAGGGGAAATCTACGCAGGGAATGCGGCCGGGGAGTTCCGGGAAAGCGAGCCTTTCCCATTTCTGTTCGGCGTCTGAGCGACTGGAAAACGGTTTCCCTTCCGGATCATGCCCGTCCCGCACACAGCGCTATTCCGACCTACCGGCCTCGCTCTTTCGCAACAAGGATCAGCGGATGTACCGTTCCGACCTTAGAAGAGCAACCATTCGCCCCTTGCCTTCCGCTAACAGAGGCGAAACTCCCGAGCGGACGGGATTCCATATTACTGCCCGGCGAACGCGCCTCGTCGGAGCTCCCGCACGGAACGCGGTCCGACGCGCAAAAAAACAACGATGCTACGAAAATCGCAGCATCGCCGAAATTACATATTCCGTACGCAGAGGCCCTCGTCGATCGCTCGATCCGCAAGTCGCCTCTCGTCGCTTTTGCCCCGCCGAGCCTATTTGGCCTGAGCGGCCAGATCGGACGGATCTTTCATCACCATGTTCTTGTCGACCCGGATAGCCACGTTGCTATCGACTTCGACCAGAACGTAAGTCTCCTTCACCTCTTTGATCGTACCGTAGATACCGCCGGCCGTTATGATTTTCCGCCCTTTCTCGAGCGCGTTGCGGAATTTCACCAGCTCTTTCTGACGCTTCTGCTGAGGACGGATCATAAAGAAATACATCACGGCGAAAATCAGCACCATCATAATCAGAAAAGAGGCGCTTCCTCCGCCGGCAGGAGCGGCTGCTTGAAGCATAACTGTCATCAAATCCATATTCATCAAGTATTATAAATTGTTTCTTGCAAAGTTAAGCGATAATTCGGATTTACCAACGCGCAGGAAAGGTAAATTCGGTTTCATTCGTCTGTCCGAAAGATTACCGGGCCACATAGCCCGTTACGACGATCGTGAACGGCTTCGGCGAAGCCGATGTGCGCAGCGTGATATGCTTGATCTGATCGCCCGCGAATCCCTTGCTGTCGAACTCGAACGAAAAATCGGAAAGGGCTCCGGGCTGTACGGGATGTCGGTCGAACTCGGCCGACGTGCAGCCGCAACTCGTCGAGACGGACAGGATCACCATAGGTTCCCGGTATCCGTTCTCGAGCAGCAGACGCTGCCGGACGATCTCGCCTTGACGCATGCGTCCCAGATCGACCGTATCGCGCGACATCGAGTCTGCAAGCAGAATCGTTCTCGATGCAACGGCCTCGCGGGTACCGTCGTTCAGAGACGTGCGGTCCACGCAGCCGACGGCACAAACGACCGCCACGAGAAAAAGAATCGACTTTGTCATCCTACCTTGCGATTTTTACGGAACATCGGCCGGAGAGCAACTTCGGTGCCACTCCGCTACTGCTCGAGCAGGCCGCGTCCGGACTTCCGAATGCGTCCCTCGGCGGTCAGCTCCTCGACGATCTTGTCCAACACGCCATTGATGAAGACGCTGCTGCCGGGCGTACTGTAATACTTGGCTATCTCGATGTACTCATCGAGCGTTACCTTGATCGGAATCGAGGGGAACGACAGCAATTCCGCCGTCGCGGCCGCCATGATCAGATTGTCCATGAAAGCGATACGCTCGACATCCCAGTTGCTCGTATACTTGTCGATATAGCCGATGTACTCGCCGTAGCCCACCAGCGTCTTGCGAAACAACTCCTTGACGAAAACGGCGTCGTCTTCGCTCTTGTACTGGGGGAGCAACGGCACATCGGTCTGGGAAGCCCGCATGTCGTCCAACGTACGCAGCACCATGATCACGGCGAAATCGGCATCGTCGGCCCACAGGATCGATTGCTCCTCCAGCGCCTCCTCCAGCGCCTCGCTCTCGCCGACAGTCCGCGTATAAAAACTCTCGACCAGTCTGACATCCTCCTTGAACGAACGCGCAGGAGCATCCATGTACTTTCGGTAATAGTCGCTCTCCACCATGGCATGGTACAGCTTCTTGACAAGCTCCGGCGCCTGCACCCACCCGAGCTTCTTGCGCTGCAGATAGTCGGTGAGCGCATCGCTCTCTCTCAACGCCGCCACCACGCGGTTATCGACGAATTTGGTATTGGGGTTCAGTTCCTCGGGTGTGGGCAGATGCTTGCGGCGGCCCAGTTCGATCCGATTCTCGGCGTAATTTGCGACCTCGACGACAAGCCACAGCATCTGGTGATAAAGCTCGTAGGTCTTGTCGATGCTCAGCATAAGATTCTTTTCCGAAACGATCAGCGAATCCGACTCCGACTTGAAATGAGAATAGAGCGCCTTGACGGCCTTGATTCTGAGTAATCTTCTGCTTAACATCTTCTCTTAGAACTTAGCGGAGCGCAAAGCTAAGGATTTTTTCGGGAAAGCGAAAAAAACGCCTCCGGAATTTTTATCTTTGCTGGAAATTTTCAGCCTTGTGAGACATTACGATCTGATCATAGCGGGCGGCGGCGCGGCAGGAATCATGGCGGCCGGAGTCGCAGCCTCGGCGGGACGGAAAGTCCTGCTGTGCGAGCGGATGGAAAAACCCCAACGCAAGGTCCGCATCTCGGGGAAAGGCCGCTGCAACCTGACCAACATGCGCTCCGAGGCTGAGTTTCTGAAAAAGATCCGCCGTTCGGCCGAATTCTTCGCGCCGGCCCTGCGTCGTTTCTCGAACGCCGAGACGGTCGAGTTTTTCCGCCGCATCGGCGTGCCGCTTTCCGTCGAGCGGGGAAAACGGGTTTTTCCCGCGAGCGGGAAAGCGTGGGACGTGGCCGAAGCGCATATCGACTGGTGCCGCCGACAGGGAGCGGAGATCGCCTGCCTGACACGCGTCAGGGAAATCCAAACGGACGGAGGGCGGATCGCGGGAGCGACCGTGCAAACTCCTCAGGGAACGGAGAGAATCGCAGCGCCGAACGTCCTGCTGGCTACGGGCGGAGCTTCCTATCCGGCTACCGGTTCTTCCGGCGACGGCTATCTGCTCGCTCACAGACTCGGTCACACGATCGTCGAAATCCGGCCCTCGCTGACTCCGCTCGTGTCGGGTCTGCCGGAAACGGACCGACTGAAAGGACTCGCGCTGCGCAATGTAGCGGCGAAACTGGTCGTCGACGGCGAAACGACGCAACAAGAGTTCGGAGAGCTGGAGTTCACCCCCTTTCTGAGCGGACCGATCGTGCTGCGAATGAGCCGCCGGGCGGTCGACGCGCTGATCGAGGAATGCCGTGTCGAGCTGGAGATCGACCTGAAGCCGGCGCTCGACCGGTCCAAGCTCGCGGACCGGATCGCCCGCGAAATCGGGTCGCTGGGACCGCAAGCCGAGATTCGTCAACTCCTGCGCAGGCTCCTGCCTCCGCAACTGATCCCGCTGGCCGCCGCGACATGCCGTCTCTCCCCGTCACAGCTCCTCGCCTCGCTCGACAAACGCGACGGGGAACGCATAGCAAGCGTTCTGAAAAGCCTCCGTATCCCCGTATCGGACTACCGTCCTTTTTCGGAAGCGATCGTAACGGCCGGCGGAGTATCGACCGAAGAAGTCGATCCGGAGACGATGCAGTCGCGTCTGGTCGGAGGGCTCTATCTGGCCGGCGAACTGCTCGACATCGATGCGGACACGGGAGGATACAACCTGCAAATCGCCTACTCCACCGGGCATCTGGCCGGCGAGCTGCTGGCGTCACAATCGATATGACATGGACCTGTTCAAAAAAGCGAAACAACGCATCTTCAGGGGATACTTCCGGCTCGGAGCCCATATCCACGTAAGGCACTGGCGCGGACACGGCATCCATTCTCCCTTCATGTACGGAATCGTCCGCAACGTATTCATGAAAAGCAAGATAACCGGCCCCGACACGCGGCTGTACGACGAGCTGCGGCGCGAGCGCATCGGCCGCAAGCATGCCGTCAAGATACAGAACCTGTACGCGCATTGCCGGATGGAGAGCCATACGCTGGTCCCCGGACTCGGCTCTCAGACCCGCGCAGGGCGCAATCTTTGCATACTGATGCCCGACGCATCGGCCGAGACGATCGTCGAAAAAGTACGGGAAAGCGCCGGAAAGGACGATTGCCTGATCCTGCTGGCACCTCACCGCAACGCACGCAGATGGCGCATGGCGCAGCAGATCCGCACGCACTACCCTTGCGTGAGCGTCGACCGGCGGGTCATGATGATCTACTTTTTCAATCCCAAGCTGCAACCCCAGCACTACAGAATCTGAAACCCTAAAAACGAACTGCCATGAAAATATACACCAAAACCGGAGACCGGGGAACCACGTCGCTCGTAGGCGGGCAGCGCGTTCCGAAAAACCACCCCCGACTGGAAGCATACGGCACGATCGACGAACTGATGGCCCAGACAGCCCTGCTCCGCGACAACCTGCCCGATACCGAGACGATGAAACCGTACCGCGACGACCTGCTCCGGATACTCGACCATCTGATGAGGGCGGCCTCCTATCTGGCCACCGAAGGAGACGCACCCAAATATCTCCCTCCGCTGGGCGACGATCAGGTCGGATTCCTCGAAAACAGAATCGACGCCATGCAGGCGACGCTCCGACCGATCGCCGCATTCACGCTGCCGGGCGGCCATCCGGTCGTCTCGCTCAGCCATGTCTGCCGGACAGTCTGCCGCCGCTGCGAGCGACGGACGCTGACGCTCGCCGAAGAATACTCCGTTCCTCAAAGCGTTATGCAATACCTAAACAGACTATCGGACTACTTTTACACGTTGGGGCGTAAGCTGACCGACGAATTTCACGTAAAAGAGACATATTGGGTGTACGATAAATGAAAAAATTTCTATTTTTGCACAGCTTGAATCCCCAACGCGCGACAACAATTAAAAACTTACCGATATGTACTGGACACTTGAGTTGGCTTCTAAGCTCGAAGATGCGCCGTGGCCGGCCACCAAAGACGAGCTGATCGACTACGCGACTCGCTCGGGCGCTCCGCTCGAAGTCATCGAAAACCTGAACGAAATCGAGGACGAGGGCGAAATCTACGAGAGCATCGAGGACATATGGCCCGATTATCCGAGCAAGGACGATTTCTTCTTCAACGAGGAGGAATATTGACGTTCCTCGGATAGATTAAACAATTAACTACCAGCGCGACAAACAAATTTTTATTGTTTATCGCGCTGGTAGTTTTATATCTATATTCAAAGTAGAATCCTTTTATTCCTATGCTAACATTTCGTT